>Ga0123342_1005683_pt1 | contig 17870 bp, 9 predicted proteins | sample Turbeawhitnodule_FD_89960 | JGI IMG/M metagenome (GOLD analysis project Ga0123342, IMG submission 89960) | Root nodule microbial communities of legume samples collected from Mexico - Turtle bean Mexico white nodule | ecosystem: Host-associated > Plants > Roots > Nodule | place: Mexico: Nepantla...
ATTTTGCTCCTTGTCTCCTACCTCTCTAGGATAGACATTTTAATCTTCATTCTTCATCTTTGCCAAGTGAGATGGCCTCACCACTCACTCTCCACACCTAGCATGCACCTTCAAGGAGTCCACAGCTCTATGTGAGTTCCTTTCTCATCTTCTTCCATGAACGCTTCCGCCATTTCCACCAAAGAAAAGCTACGGATGAAGGCACTCCTCCATCACCAAGTCTACTCTTAACACCTTCGTAGTGTATTGCTACCCCACAAGGTTAATCTTGTTTCTTTTCCACAAAGTGCCCGAGCTCGGATGGTTTCACCAACGCCGAGGTGGGTTGCTCTCTATACCTTTAGATGCACGCTCTTAATTTCTGTTAATGGCGATTCAGTACCTCTTGCACTCAGAACCTTACTGAGGAGAGAGCGTACTACCTCATGGTATATACTTAGGGTACCCGAACTCAGAATCTTACTGAGACAAGTCCTCTTTCCTAGCTTAAGCCAAACAATCTTAGTTATGGCTAACTATAATTTTAGGCACTTGAGTTTAGAGTCTTACTGAGCAAAAGTTGTCCCATCTGAATCGCCATGAACTTCGACGCCCCTAGGCTTGGAATTTTACCAAGGAAAGTTCGTCTTTCTTGGGATAAGTTGCATAGGAAGCCTGCTTGGGCTCTTTGTCAAGGTGGTTCGTCCTACCTGATATCCACTTATAGACATTTCTTTCGTAACTTTTTGCCTTTAGAATATCTGACCTAAGTGTCGGCTAAAACGCCATGTCTACTCTATTAATTCCTTTCGGTTGGAGTTTCTGACTTGGGTGTTGGCTTACACACCAAGTCTACTCTTAAACAATTTTTATCACTTGGAGTATCTGACTTGGGTGTTGGCTTACACACCAAATCTATTCTTAAACACCAGGGTAGGTTGGCTTACCTTCCCTTGGTTAAATAATCTAAATTCCATTCAGGGTGTCTAGACTCAGAATCCTACTGAGAAAAGGTTTCCCCATCTAAATAACATGGTCGTCCAATCACTTAGGCCTCAGAATCTTACCAGAGGAATAGACGACCTTGTTTAATTGGCAATCATGCCCATATTGCGCTTACTCGGATAACATCTTGCGCCTTCTTGTGTGTTAACGAAGTACCCTAGAAAAACATCTTCCAAGAATAGTTTTTCATTGGGCGACCTCATTAAAAAAACCCCCCATAAGGGAAAAAGAGTGTCCCCTTAGTTATTCAAATTGTTCATAAAGATCAATAAAACATATTAACTAAAATAAAACTTGAGGTTGGTCTCATTCCACGTTCGGGGTATAGCTCCACCCTCTAGAGTCTTGAGCCTTAAGCTCCATTTTCGAGTGCCTCTACCACACAGAATGGGTCGGTCCACTTGAGGGACAACTTATTCTCCAACTGGTAGGGGTGAGCCTTTCGCATCACCAGGTCAACAATCTGGAACTGTTGAGGTCTCAGCTTGGACCTTTGTTTATGTTCGACCTTTATCTTTAAAGCTTCGGCTTTGATGCGTGCCTGCTCTCGCACCTCGTCGAGTAAGTCTAAGTTCACTTTCCTCCCTTATTTAGATTCTTCTATCACGAAGTTTTGGAATCGTAGCGAGCTCTCCTGGATTTCTACAGAGATCATAGACTCTGACCCATACACCAAATTGAAGGGCGTTTCCTTCGTGGTGGATTTTGGAGTGTGTGGTAGGCCCACAAGATTCGAGGCACCTCTTCTGCCCAGGCCCCTTAACATTTTCCAACCTCCTCTTCAAGCTTCTGAGCAAGACTTTGTTGGCGGACTCGACCTGTCCATTCGTCTGAGGATGCTCTACAGAGGCGAACACTTGCTTGGTGCCGAGCTCTGTGCACAACTTGCACAACTACTGGCTTGCGAATTGGGTGTCGTTGTCAGACACTAAATGTTTTGGGATGCCAAAACAAAAAACGATGTTCTTCCACACAAAGTTTTGAACCTTGTGGGCAGTTATCTGCACAACTGGTTCAACTTCTACCCACTTGGTAAAGTACTTAATGGCTACCACCAGGTATTTCATCTAACGAATCGCTAGTGGGAATGGACCTAAGATGTCTATTCCCCAACTGTGGAAAGGCCAATGGCTGTGTATGGATCACAACTCCTCTAGAGGTGCATGGTGCCAATCAGCTGCTTCTGACAATGCTCGCATCGTTGTGCATACTTCAGGAAGTCTTCCCTCATGGTTGGCCAGTAGTACCCCGCTCAAACGACCTTCAAGGAGAGTGTTCGCCCCCCAACATGACTTCCACAGATGCCTTCATGGAGCTTTGCCATGATGCACGTACACTGATCCCCGCTTACGCAGGTGAGGATAGGATGAGTGTAGCCATGTCTGAACAGTTTTCCATCTACCAGGGTATACCTGCCTGAGTTCTTCTTGATCACTTTAGGCTTCACATGCTCTGTCGGGAGCATGCCATCAGCAAGGTAACGTTGATATGTTGTCATCCAATTTTCACCCATGTCGACCTGACAGACATCCAACGATACCTCTCCCGACAAGCCATAGGCACTTACCTTGGGCACCTTTAGTGTTTCTTATGTCAACAATCAGTGCCCTCTTCTTTTGACCTCCAAAGTCCCCACGTGTTCGACCTCTCCCACATAACCTGCGGTGGTTCTGGGTGACTTTAGAGTCTCTTGCATGACTGACCTCTAGCGACCTCCCTTTCCCGAGCTGGTGAGTTTGGCCAACAGGTCTGCTCGAGCATTCTGTTCCCCCAGGACATGCACTAATTCAAACACGGGAAAAGTCTCCCTTAAGAGTGTGACATACCTTAAGTACGAAGCCATCTGCGGATCCTTGGCCTAGTACTCACATGTGACTTGCTCGGTCACTAGCAGCGAATCACTCTTTACCAGCAAACCTCGAGCGCCCAACTCTTTGGCCAACAACATTCTAGCTACCAGCATTTCCTACTTAGCCTGGTTGTTGCTGGCTTTGAAAGCGAATCTAAGGGTCTGCTCGATCAGCAATCCATTTGGTCCCTTCAGAATTATACCGGCTCCGCTTTTAGAAGATCCATCCACGGAGAGAACCCACTGGAAATATCCACCGTCTAGCTGTGTGGCTTTTGAGGAGAGCTCTACCACAAAGTCAGCATAAACCTGACCCTTAATAAGCACCTTAGCTTGGTACTGTACATCAAACTCGGACAACTCGACTGCCCAGCGTACCATCTGACTTGCTACGTTAGGTTTCTGAAGGACCATATGAATGGGAAGGTCGGTCATGACAATCACTTTGAAGCTCTAGAAATAGTGGCGAAGCCACCGAGCTGAAATACGACTGCCAAGGCCGCCTTCTCGATGGCTTGATAGCGTACCTCAGGCCCTTGCTCACGAAGTATATCAGCTTCTGAACCTGATCCTGTTCCTATACGATGACCGAGCTGATCGCTCGATCTGTTACTGTGAAGTAGAGACGAAGGGGAATACCTGGCAGCGACTCACATTCGCTAGTCCACACGAAACGACTGTTCTTCTTCAGACCTTGGAAATAAGGATATATCTTATCTCCTCATGCTGATAAGAACTGGGATAGGGCGGTCATCCGACCAGTCAACTGCTGTACTTCCTTAACAGTGGCAGGGCTCCTCATCCCTATGATTGTCACACACTTATCAAGGTTTGCATCTATCCCTCTTTTAGTGAGCAAGAACCCCAAGAACTTCCCTGTCTCTACCCCGAATACACATTTTTTTGGGTTCAACTTCAGGTCATATTTAGCTATTGTGGCAAATAACTCCTCCAAATCAGCAACATGTTGGTCTCTTTCTTCCGAGGTAACAACCATGTCATCCACGTATGCCTGCAGATTTCACTCGATCATAGGGGCGAGAATCTTATCCATCAGTCTTTGATAGGTTGCGCCGGCGTTCTTTAGCCCAAAAGGCATGACCTTGTAACAATAACTGGAGAGCTCTGTCATGAACTCAGTCTTGCTCTCATCGCGGGAGTGCATGCAGATCTAGTTGTACCCCGAGAATGCGTCTAGAAAACTGAGAAGTCGGCAACCCGAAGCGTTGTCCACCAAGGTGTCAATGCTAGGAAATGAATATGAATCCTTGGGACAGGCCTTGTGTCAGATCCATGAAATCAACACACATTCTCCATTTTCCATTGGCCTTCTTGACCAACACTACGTTCGTAAACCACTCAGGGTATTGGATCTCCCTTATGTGGCCAACACTCAAAAGTTTTTGGGTTTCTTCCTTGATGACCAGGCGTCTCTCATCATTGAACTTTCTTCTCCTTTGTATCATGGGCCTGACCTTCAGGTCCATCGTGAGTCGGTGGCACAAGAAGTCAGTGTCGATGTCGGGCATGTCTGAAGCATACCATGCAAAAGCGTTTAAGTATCTTGCTATTACCCCGGCGATCTGATCTTGCATCTCGAGCTTGAATTTCTTTCCTTCAATCTCTTTCTCCTGAACCTTACCTGCAGGCTTAGGTCGCCTCTCGCTGGCGATTTCTACATGAGTGGCCCTTGTGGCAGGGCGGCAACCATGCATATTTCTCTTTTGTTCTTCAGGTTGTTCTTATAACACTTTATGGTCGCCTTCTAGTCAAACTTGATAACGATTACTCCTCCCTCTAGGGATGGCAACTTCATCTTCATGTGCCTCGTTGAGGCCATCGTGCCTAACCTGTTTAAGGCAAGTCTACCCAAAAGCATGTAATAACTAAATACCTGATACTGATTGTGCGTGATGATGTGCCATCTGAGAAAGTCGTCCTCAACTCCACATGTTCCCTTACTTCCACTTGGTCCCCATCGAAACCGAAAAAGCGACCGTCGTATGATCTTAATTGGTCGGGTGTCAACTGCAACTTGTTGAAAGTCACCCAAAACATCACGTCGGTCGAGCTCAACTGAACATTTTGTTCAAGGGCCCACTCTCTTGGTGCTGCAACTGAACATAACTTTTCCTCTCTATAATGCATAGAATCATAACAGAATAACCACTTGGGTACCAACTCATGTACCAGCATCAGGGGTCCAATCTGTTTTACGTAGCCACCCTCAACGTGGTGTTACACTATACATGCAACCTAACTTATCGTGCTCTAACACACATGGGCTTAGGTTTATAGAAAACGTTTTACTCGTACTAGACTCATACGCATTAAGTGCACCCCTAGGTCCATTACTACCCCTTGCTGACCGCCTAGGTCTTGCACACAAAGGGTTACGTTAAGTATACAAATAAGAGTTAACACACATATCTTGAGCCATACCACATGTCCCATCAACTTGGCCCAAAAAGTCGAGCTGACCTGTCTGGGCAGATGCTGAATACAAAATAATACACCATGAATACAAAATAATATAGAGATGTGTTTTAAAATATTTGTATTAAATTTGTCTCACTAAAGATGGACATGTGACTTATTTTAAGAATTTTTTGTCTACAAGTGAACTTGACTACAAAAGTCAAGTTCATTACACAAATAATTGTACAATCAAGAATACATAACGATAGTGCAAGAACTTCACCCAATTTCTTACCACTTATTGATTTAATGTATGTAATTTCAATCATTATTGAAATAAAGGGTATCTCATTTCAGTAATAAGTTCTCGTACTTAATACTATAAACCACAAATTGGTTCAATATATTATTTTATGCATCTAACTAATCTCATTCAATTCGAACATTTCATACTACATTCAATCCATTCATCAAGTTTTATCTTAACACACATATCAAATTCACATGAATAAACACTTTTAATCATACTTAAATCATATATTCAATATAACATACCATTTTAAAACACAACACATTTGTTGAGTGAAATATAATTAGCTAGGTAGATTTAAATAAGAAATTTTCCAATAGCTCTTGGGTTGAGATTTGTTAACTGAATTCATTACAATATACAAAAAAAAACCATATAGACCACATACAGATCTATACATCAAGAACATTTAACAACCATAATATCAACTGGCATCTTCTGGAAGACCCTGTATTAATTATTTCCTATCAGAGACTAACATATAATTCAAATCAGTACCTAGATTTACAAGTGAACCCAAGAATCATGGTGATAAGTTCAATACAATTTAGGTTGTGCATATACATATGTCACAATGTGCAAGAACTCTTTGATCAAATTCTCACCACCTGATATCCTAGTCTATGTAACTTAGATCATCAGTGAAGCTATAGGATCTTTGTTAAAATATAAGTGTTAATACTTAATACATAAATCAAACAATGGTTCCTACATTATCCTAAATGTATGACCTTAATTTCATAAAAAAATCATCATCCCAATAACCATTTTCATAAAATACATTTCATCTAGAACAATTCACAAATCAATTGAATAGAAAAACTAGTATTCACTTTACATTTAAGAAAGCATTCATACATAATTAAATTCATTGAAGAGATAAGAAGAAAAGAAAGAAAGAAGTTTTATTTTTCAACTTAAGCGAGAATAGTTTAGGTTCAACGAGAATGAACTCGCTTGAGAAAAAATAATTTAGCTCAATAATGGACTCACTTGAGCAAAAATGTATTAGCTTGAGTGAGAAGGTTGATTTCCAGTGTTGTTTTTGCTTGAGTGAAAATTTCTTCGCTCAAGTGAAAACACGACTAAAAACAAGTTTGAGTGTACAGTTATTTTTGCTTGAGTTAGAATTGTCTCGCTTGAACGAAAATATCAGAAAATCAACCTCAACAGCAAAATCAAATGCATTTTCAAAGATCTTTTCATAAAAATTTCAATAATACAACTTCTAAACAATCCAAAATTATCAATTCAAACTATAATTTGTTCAAACATTACCCTTCAATCATTTCAATACAATCTAAATCATTCAAACTCATATATTCATCAAATCATACTGAAAACTCAGTTTAACTAACTTTATACTTTAACATGCATAATCCAATTACTATATTAGCTTCTTATCTAAATCAGATATCCTAAAATTCTATTAAAAAAATAAATAACTTTTTTTACTAATAATTTCTTATTCCAAGAAATGTTAGTTTAAGCCGGAGAGCCATCAAAATCTACAGAATTAGAGTAAGGTATTCAAATATCATCAAATTTTAGTATGATCTTAACCATGTTGAGCGAAACATTTTTCTCTACTAACTTCACTAAGATTGATGGTCAAATCATAAGAAAAAAAAAATCTTTAGAGTAAATAGAAACTTACTTTATTTAAAAATCTAATATGGTAAAACTTATCATTAAGTTTCAACAACAGCAAGATGAAAAAAATTAAATATAAAAAAAGGAAAGAAAGGAAAAAGTAAAATGAGAGAGAGAAAAAAATAATTGAAAAAGAAAAAATGTTTTTCATTATGGGATTTACATTATCACTCCAATTATATTCAAAATAATAACTAATAAAATTACTATTAATAAATGCATTAATTATTTATAGCATATTATCAATGAAGTAATGTTATGATTATTATTTCATTTATATAAATGGAAAAGAGCCGTCGTTTCTTTATATATAATTTTTAAAGAAGAGTGGTGGTATTACTTTTAATATATGATTTATTTAATTTTTTTTTCATAATTTGTAAATATAATTAAGAATGAAAGAAGAATATAAAATGTATACACTAAAATAAAATAATCTCATTATATATTATTATAGATATTATTTAATTTTTAATGCACATTTTTATTTATTCAGTAAATTTCTAGAATTAATTATTTTGTTTATAGGTTTTAATGACAATGCTAAAAACATATAATGAATTTATTAATTATTTATTTTAGTTACAATTAACTGCTAAATTTAATTAAAACTTTAAAACATTCCTGAATAGGACTCTTATTATTTTTTATTTTTTGTGTTATATTAAATGCTAAATTACACAAAATATCTAGTTTTATCTCTAATTTTAAAGAAAATAAATGAATATTAATAATTTTATATATTAAATATTTTATTGTTATTTATCCAACTGGATTTATCTAATATCTTTTAAAATATTCATGAATTGGATTTTATTTTTACTTTTATATTATAAAATTAAATTATGGACTTTAAATATAATAAAACCTTTCATTTCATTAATAGCTTTTATTATTGCTATTTTGTTGAAATGTATCAATAACATTTTATATTAATGATTTTAATTGTTTTTTTAATATATGTGACACTTATCTACTTTAATATAACCTAAGGATCTATACAAAACATTTAATATTTTAAAATACAACATAAACATAACAATACATATAATATAAATACATAATTTTACAAAAAGATTATTTAAAAAAATATAATCTCTTCTAGATGTTGTTCTTGTGTACCTATATCTAGTACAATCATAGTATATTAGCAAACAAACAACACATATATGCATAAATTATTGAAATAAATTTTTAACATGAAAAAAATTATATAAAAAGAAATTTTTTTATTAGCAATCAATTCTATTAAACACAAATGTACAAAAATCATATAGACCAGACTTGGATCTATACATAAAAGGATATTCAACAAATAAAATATTAAATAACGTCGTTCAGAATAATCATAGACTAACATTTGATTCAAACCAAACTTAGATTAAGAAGCAAACATAAGAGTAATGGATCAAGCTACACATTTACACATGTCACAGTGTGCAAGAACTCCCCCTTCAATTTCTCACCACCTGATATTTTAGCCTATGTGGCTTAGATTATAATTGAAGCAAAAGGATCTCTGTTCTAACATATGTGTCTTTACTTAATAGACAACTCAAACAATGGTTAATATATCATCCTAAATTTGTGACCACAAATTCATACAATTCTTATCATTCTCAACAACCATTTTCATACAACATAACTCATTTAAACAAAACCACAAATCAAATAAATATACAAATTAATATTCTATTTACATTTATACATAAAATTCACATTAAATCCATAAAAGAGATAAAAAGAAAAAGGAAAAGTTCTCACTTGATTAAAAATATCAGTATTTGAGCAAAAATCTAGTAAAAAACAAGGGTTGGGTTGCACTTCTACTTTCATTTGAGTGAAAATAAGGCCAAAATGAAACGTCGAATTTTAACTCTATTTTCCTTTGAATGAAAAATTCTTCACTTAAGATAAAATAGGACCGAGAGCAAATGTTGTGCTTCAGTTCTATTTTCCTTTGAACAAAAAATCTTTCACTTAAGACAAAATAGGACCGAGAGCACATGTTGAATTTCTACTCTATTTTCACTTGAGCAAAAATATTATAAAATCAACTCCATGCAAGAGATCGAAATTTTTTTCAAAAGTTTTACTTAAAACCACTTTAACAAATAAAATTTCAAATAAATTCAAAATGATCAATACAACCATACTTTGTTCAAATACCATCCTTCACTCATTTCAATTTAACCTTAATCACTCAAACTCAATATATATTTGCATTCACACCAAACTCATGAAATAATATATTAAAAACTATAAGAAATTAAATTTACTCAACTAAATCATATTCAAAACATAGTTTAAGAGTCTATATACTTTAGAATAGAGAATTTAATCACTATGTCAACATCTCAACAAGAGTATCAAATTCAAAGTATTTTAAAACAATCATATCAACCAAAAACTCAATAACATTCTTACTCAATTTCAAATTTTTTAATTGTTCGTGGAAATCAAGTAGAGAACTATTCAAAATCTAAATACCTAGAGCAAAGTATCCAAACTTAAGTTGAGAGAAACACTTTCTCACCTAACCCCATAAAGATTGATGAAAAATTCATAAGGAGAGCAAGATAATAAAGAATCTCAAAACAAACATGTACTTACTTTTATTGAAAAACTAATCAGTTGAAAATTATCTTTAGCTCCCCAGTTATTGCAAGGTGTGATCATATTATGAAATATGAGGTTTGGAGGAACAAAAAGAATAAAGAAGAGAAAAGTTAGAGGGAAAGAATGACGAATTTATGAACAAGGGAGAGAGGGAGGGAGGGGAGGAAGATTGATGGTGAGGGAGGGTTACAAAATACATTTTTTTCTTGAAAAGAGTCTTCCCTTTAACCTTTATAATTAAAAAAGTAGCAATCTAAACACCACAATTCAATTAGTTATTACTTGATCACCTATTTATGTTATAAGATATTATCGTAACCTACAAAAAAATTTCCTCAATAATTATTGTATTGAGAATCAAACTTTTAACCTTGATCCTGATATCAGTTGTTGGATGAAGCATTTACTACTATATTAAAAGTTATAGAATTGTTAGGCTGAAATAAATAGACTCAATATTTTTTTTAGTTTTTAAATGTGGAGATATATAAATAGTTGAGAAGACATGAATAACAACATGCATCTTGAGAAAAATAATCACATTTAAGATAATATGAGGTATAATATAAGTATATATCGATAACAATGATTAATAATGACATGTAAACTAAAAATAAGTATACGTCGAGGAATTCTCAATAAAGCCCAACGAATTTGAGAGATATTTGGCTTGAGAAGAATTAAATCAAGAATTCAATGAAACATTTACTGAGGAAGGAGTTATGAGAAGGCTACAAGAACAACTCCTTTTTTAAAGTGATTGTGGAACACGTCCTAGATGTAACGCTTCCCCCAACCCCCTCTCACTTTCGTTAGATATCTCAAGCTACTCAACTAAATATGTTTGATGAAGCCATAAGCCTTGAAGAGAAGACTTGTTGCCTCATGAGAGTCTAGGTAGCTTACTCTAGTGTTTTTGTCTTGATTTATCTTCTATCTCAAACATATGATGAAGGTCCAAGTACAAAAGCTTTTCAAAGGAGTTAAATTGATTTTACTTAACTAAATTTTTTTCAATCAATTAAAAGTACTTTTAACTAGTTAAAATTTTGTTTCCTAAAACATTGCAGGTTTTTCAATTGGTTAAATTTCTTCTTACCTGAAAAGTATAGTTTTTCAATTGATTATTTGAAGAAATAATCTGTTAAAATTTTCTCTGATGGAGTTTATCTCTAAAATTGTTTTGAGTTAGTTTTGTTTCCATTTTCAGTTTCAACTAATCAAAATCTGTTATAAATATGACTAAGTGTTTTTGAAAAAATAAACCTATTATTTCTTTTTTCAACCTGTTGTTTTTCTTAATAGTTTTCAAAACTGTTTAGAATTATGTTTTTCTTTTAAGTTTATAAAAGGAAGGCTTGGTTTCTGATTTGAATATCTCTTCATTACAGACATACATACTTGTTTTCAAAGCTTGAGTGAATTGGTTTTTGGAGAGATTTTGAGTCTTTGAGAGTTTTTGGTGTTTTCACTTTCATCACTTGCTTGAGGTCAAGGATTCATCAAAGTGTTGCTATTTGGAAGTCCCTTTTTAAGTCTTTTGAATCTGCAGAAAGGTGTTTTCGTTTCATATCACTTTTTTTTGTAAGATTGTGTTGTATTGCTTTTAAGATAGTGTTTCTTGAAGTGTAACATTGTTGTAATAGGGTTTTACAGGGTGTGTTCTTAGTTCTTATAGTGTTCAAGAGGTGTTCTTTACTATCTTTGTGTATAAAGATACTTTTGGTTTAGTAAAATCCATCTTGGTGTGAGGTGAGATTGAATGTAGCTCATTTTGAGTGAATTAGTATAAATATTTGTGTTCTTTAAGTTTTCTTTCCTTGCACCTTTTCTTTTCTGCATAAAATTGTGCTTACTGGTTTAAAATACAACTTCTTGCTTAACAGATTAATCAATAGTTTTTTCATTTACTAGTTATGTTTTCAAAAATTTAATTTGTTAGCTAGAAAGATAATTTGTTATTTTTTCTTGACTAAGACTTGAATCTATTCTTTTGAGTTTTAATTTGTTAAATTTGGGTGACTTAAATTCATATAAGAACTGTTGTTGTTCAAGAATAATATGATAAAAAAAATTAAGTGAATATTTTGAAACTGGCTTTAAATTTACTTAAGTGAAAATATTAATCTTTTATTTCTATAAACAATTTGTTGATTTTCTTATGGTAGTATTACGTTAAGGAAATTTCAACCAGTTATTTTATAAAACAATCAATTGTTTTTCTGTCAGGATTGAATATTTTGATGTTTGCAAAAATTAGCCTAAGTCCAATTCACCCCTTTTGAACTTAGACTCCCATAAAGTCAACAACTTTCACTCTTTTATTCTTTCGTTTCCTTATCTCTCTCTCTCTCTCTAGGTTTTTCTCTCTACCTTCTATCTAATTCCATACCTCCATTATCTCTTTTAGAATGTGACTGCCCCTTGCAGTAGCTGAGAAACCAAAGAACATATATATCTAATCAGATTTTCAAATAGAGTAAGTGATGGTGTTGGCTCCATTTTCGAGTTGGTTCCTTGAAAAAATTGATGTGGATTGGCGGAAGCTAATGGCTGGAACGGACAAGGATGGCTCCAATGGAACTATGGTTTCCTTGAAGGTGCATGATAGGTAGGGAGAGTGATTGGTTGGGCCATATCACTTGGAGAAAGGTGAAGAACAAGATTAAGGTGTTTATCCTAGAGAGGCAAGACAAGAGAGAGAGAAGACATGCAATCTTAACAGTAATTCACTCATTCATTAATATTGTATATTAATGAGCCAAGCACCCCTTTATATAGGTTAGAGGTCCAGCCATTGTACCAAGGAATTGGTGGGAAAATTCAAATGAAAAGGTTTGAAACTAGGCACCTAAAATAAAGTCACAAGGCTAGCATGACAAGGTGTGATCAATGTGACTCTTTTTAGGTCTAAATGATCGGCCTAGGTTAATTAGGAGTCTTTTAGAAACCCTAATTTAACCTATGTTGGTTTTTAGATGCCTAACTCAAACCCTAATTACAATTAAGAAAAATTACAAGTAAAATTCATATTCTACTTTTTAGGTTTATGGCATTTTTGAACATGTATAAGAAAGTTTCTCTGCCATCAGTAGCAGAGTCCCAGTCTTCTTGTATCTTCCTTGCCATGGACCTAGTAATTAGGCCTGAACTTGGACCTGAGCTCTTCCATCAGTAAGTTTTTGTTAACTCTAAAGTTCTTTTTCTCTCATTTTTCTTATGATTTTGTCATCAATGTTGGTGGGGGTTTGTTGAGAAAAGTGATCCCCTGAACTTGTTTTAAAATATACTAAAATTTTGTTATGTTTGGGTACCTTACTTTAGGTCCTTAGATCTTAGAATAATCTTGTTGCTGGTTTTGAAAATTGCTTTGAAGATAAGCATTTTAGGTAAGAGAAGTTATTTATGTTTTGGTAGAACCTTAAGATAGATGATCTGGATATAAAGATGATGTGGTCACATTATCTTGAGTTTTATGCAGGGATTGTGGTTGGTTGAGAATTTGTTTGAATGTGATAGAGTTTTGTTTGATAAATGATTGCTTAAGATGTTTTGAATTAGATACTTTTATTGATAAGTTAAACTAGGGACTAGATTATGCATGTTAAGTATACAATTTTCTTAAACTAAGTTTTGAATATGGTTTAGATAAGTATAGAAAATTCCTATATTTTCCCTTTTCGTAGTTTATAAATTTGATGGGAATATAAACATCCATGTTTTGAGTTAATGGAGTTTGATCTAATGGAGATTGTGACTATTTTTTTATACGCAAGTTTATAATTGTTGTATACAAAAATTAAACTAAAAAAATTGTTCTCTATTTATTTTAGAGAATAATTTTAAAATATTTCCTAAAAATGGAAAAATTATTTATACTACAGACCAGCAATATACAAAATCGTTCTCTAGTATTATCTAATGCAGCACTTTTTTAAACATAAATATAGGTGTTGCTATGTATTTATTTTAATAATTTTGTAATTTATAAAAAAAATAATATTATTAATTTCTTTTAGAGAAACCAGACATACTCAAATAAACATGTATATATTTTAGTTTATAGAAAATCATCAAATTGCAACTACTTTATATTTTATAAACTAAAATAATTACTTACTATTGAATTAAATTAAAAATTATTTTAGAGACTAAAAAAATTATTGGTATCTAAATTAATTTCTATTATTAATAAAAAAATTATAAAATATTTTTTAAATTGGTATCTAACCATTAGCTACCAAGGTTTTAGCTACTAATATTTTAGATTCTAAATTAGACTCTACAACACTAATTAAGAGCAATTTAGAATATAAAATATTAGTAGTTAAAAACCTGATAGCTAGTTTAGATACCAATTTAAAAATCATTTTATAAAGTTTTATTAATAATAGAAATCACATTAGATACAAATAATTTTTTAGTTTCTAAAATAATATCTAATTTAGTTAATATAATGACTAATTATTTTTTGTCTCTAATTTTAGTTGCTATTTAATAAATTTCTTATAGTGTATATTAGCAAACACCCACTTTTGTGGCAACTTTTTGAAAATGATTTTTTTTATATAAAAGCTATCATGTTAGGCATCACTATGCAACTTGACATCTTGGTTAGGCTGACACCTCAAGTAACAACAATCATCTGCCATCACATGAAAAAAGTATTATTAAAAAAAAGAAAAAAGAAATGAGGGGACTAGACCAAAACCCATATGCTAACAAAAATGATACAAAGGTAGACTATACCTATTCATAAAGAATTTTAATAATAGACTAGATGGAAGCATATTATACCAATGAAATAGTTTTCTATGAAAAAATCCTAAATTAGCCAACTTATCAACACATGCATTTCCTTCATGAAAAATATGATTAACCCAAAACCTGATTTCCCCACAGTAATTAAGACAAGTATTCCATCGATTACGAAACATGCATGGAACATTAGTCCTAACAGTACACGCAACACAAACCAAGGTTGAATCACATTCAAGCCAGACATTAGTAAGTCCAATCTATTGAATTTCCTCCATAGAATGTATAAGTCCATAAAACTCAGCAGCAATAGCAGTTTGAATTTCAAGAAACGCAGAGAAAGTACCAATAAACTCCCTCATACTCTCATCTAACATAAAGAGGACAAAGAACTTTACCACTACGAGTATTAATACCAAAAAACTTAATCATGTCGAAGTCGAACATATCATTCTTCATTGAAGCTTTGGACGAATTTCCCATTAGACAATTTAAGTCTGTAATTACCGAAATAGACCTAGAAACCTCAATCTTATCCTGAAATCTAGCATAATTCCTCATACGTCATATCATCCAAATAGAAATAGTTATCATAACAGGCTTAATCAATTTAACCAAAGGACTACCATCACTCTTAATAAAAGAAAGAAGATCATCCTTATTAGAGAAATGAGAAGTAAGAAAAATCGGTCGAACCTAACGAACCCAACTCCAAATATGCAAAGCATTAGAACAATCAAAAAATAAATGTTCAATAGATTCCTCATGCTTTTAACAAAGTGTACGCATAGAGCATATATTTTGAATATGTTGATCTGTAGGAAGCCGCCCATGAAAAACTTTCCAAAGTACTAGAGTTTTGGAAGGCGGAATAGAAGAAGACCAAATGAATTTATCCCAACCACATGGAACTCCTGGTTCCAAGAAAAAAAGTCCTAGCTGATTTAAGAGTGAAACGACCAAACTCATCTAGAATCCAATTAGGAATATCATGTTCCTCCCTAACCATGATATGATTAAAAAAAGTGAGACATATGTTGTAAGGACAAGGGAGTATTCTAATCACAACCTCTTCAAAACTAAGAGACTGTATCCGGAATGCTAGCACCATCAGATAACCCTGCAATATTTGCTAAAGAAGTAGTAGAACACCATTTATCATTTCAGAAATTAATAAAAGTACCTGTACCAATAGTCCAAGAAGTATAATAAGTATAGTAGAATAAAACTTCTTAATTCCAGGCTAAATCTATAAACCATTCTAAACTCGTATTTTGATTTAAGAATCTTGGCTTTTAGGAGAAAAGACCAAGTGTTGCTATAAGCAAAGTTCCAAGCAAGCTTAAGAAAATATGCATTATTTTCAAAGATTAATAATCTTCAAACCTCCATTCTCAAGAGGAGAACAAATCGTATCCCAACTCACGGTGACTATGCCCTTTTTCAAAATATCACTAGTCCGAATAAAATTTTGACACCACTGCTCAACTTGGTAAGAAGTGAAACAAATCGTATCCCAACTCACGGTGACTATGCCCTTTTTCAGAATATCACCAGTCCAAATAAAATTTTGACACCACTGCTCAATTTGGTAAGAAGTGAAATAGGTCATTTATACATATTAAAGCTATAAGTTAGAAATCCGTAATCACCGTATTGACCAACTGAATCTGACTCATCATGCTAAGAGATTGAAGAAATTGACACTTTGAAGCACCAGCAAAGATTGACACTCCTAAATAATTGAAAGACAAACAACCATGACTACAAGAAAGAACACTTTGAATTTTGGTGACAAATCTTGCAAAATTATCCATGGTGAAAATTATAAATTTTGAAAATTATGAATCTTGACAAATATGATTTTATTATGATAACTAATTTCTTTTCTGGTTGATCAAATGTATTATTGAGAGTATTTTACATAAAAAAAATAAAATTAAAAAGGATAATTGTCATTTAAAAAAATAATAATTATCACATTAAATAATTTAATAAAAGTAATATGGATTTTTAGTAAATATTTTAATTTAACTTAGATTATTTTTTTTATAAATTTTGACCCAAAATTATTCTGAGAAGATTTTTTTTCCTGAATATTATGTTTTAAAAGTAAATCAAATATAAAATCAAACATATTTTTTTCCATTCTAAATTTCCGAGAAACTAAAATCTTTTCTCTTACGACGTAGCTTAAACTTTCTTAATTAATGAATTTTTTTTTAGTGTTAAGAGTCATAAACATTGTTAATAAAAGTTTTTAAGGAAATAATAAAAAGTAAATGTTAACATATTAAACATTTTCAATATTAGTGTACGTATAATGAATTATTTCACATGTGAATTTATAAAGTGATTTTTAAAAATTAGTATGAAAAATACCAACATAGAAGTAGAAAATATTTTAATATTAATAAAAATATCAAATTAATATTTATTTTTGTAAAGCAACCTATATTTATTCAAATAATATATTAAATTTTAAGCAATATATGCAAAATAGAAATACCAAAAACAGAATGGCCTGCAATCACTCTTTTATAAATCACAATTATTGAGACCTGTAATTAATTCTTACTATATGCTTAAAGAAATAATAATTTTTAATCTAGATTGACCTATGTAATTAACTAATAATAACATTATCATTATTTTATCAGGCATAATTTGACTGAAATGTTGATTTTTATGTGCAATTTGGTTTCAATTTAAACTTAAGCTAAAATTGGATGAATTTCCCAGCAATCATAATAAAAATAGTTGAAATATTCATATAAATTTAAAATAACTCACCATATATATATATATATATATATATATATATATATATATATATATATTTAAAAACTACACATTTAGTTGTTTTTAAAATCTTATCTATATTTTCTATAGGTTACTTTAATTTATGTACCAATTTTATTGTTCCGGTTGACCAAATATGTCTTCGTACGCTTACGTCACTCTCACGTCCAGAATCTCTGCGCTTCACACGTGCTTTATGCCTGAAAACGTAAAGATAAAGGGCGCCCTAGAAGCTGTTTGCACTCCGACGCTCAGGTCAATCTTAGGGCTAGGAAACACCAAAATTGTATAACGTAAGACTGTCACTGTGTGCGTGTGTTAAGCGGCGCAAATGAATAGCGTACCTTGCTAAGTTTGTTACTTCCCTTTATATAGACTGAAACTAGGGTTTCCTCTTTACCCAAAATGGGCTTTTTGATGGGGTGGGCCCAACACTGTCGTTACCCACTCTTAGGATAACCCAGCGCGTGGGTTCCC
>Ga0123342_1005684_pt1 | contig 17868 bp, 14 predicted proteins | sample Turbeawhitnodule_FD_89960 | JGI IMG/M metagenome (GOLD analysis project Ga0123342, IMG submission 89960) | Root nodule microbial communities of legume samples collected from Mexico - Turtle bean Mexico white nodule | ecosystem: Host-associated > Plants > Roots > Nodule | place: Mexico: Nepantla...
CCCCTCACGCCGAGACTGCCAACTCGTGCGTGGGACTATATATTATGGGTGGTCCGATAGCGGCCCGATAGCGGGTGGCACGATAGGCCCAACACAAACACTCGCTAGGATAGGCTCGAAATGGCTTTGATACCATATTCTCAGAATCAACTTCCACTTAGCTCTTCGAACTTGTATGCCCCATTTTGTAGGGCATCTGTTATCCTGTAAGGGCCTTCCCAATTGGGTACAAGTTTTCCCTTCATTTTTTCCCTTCTTGCCTCGCTGACCTTCCTCCAAATAAGGTCTACCTTGCAGAATGATCGAGCTCTTACCCGTGTGTTATATCAGTGGGTTGTCTATTTTTTGTTGCTTCTTCCTTAACCTGGGCTTCTTCCTTTATCTCATTTATGAGGTCTAGGTCGACCTTCAAGTTATCAGAATTGTGCTCATCTTGAAAACTTTGCCTTCGCCACGAGATCTCGCCGAGCTCCACATGTATCATGGCATTTGCTCCGTATGTTAGGTGGAAAGATGTTTCACTCGTGGACGATTGCTGGGTATAGTGATATCCCCACAATATGCTGGGTATATCATCGGCCTACAAACCTTTAACCAAGCCAAAATTCTTTCTTAGCTTGTGCAAAATTACTTTATTGTCTCCGCCTGACCATTTGATGTGAGTTGATTTTAGGATTGCATATTTTAATTGGTTGCTCTTGTTTATGATTTGAGATTAGCAATTTAAGGTGAGAATCCTAAGAAGATTCCCACTGGACATGAACTTAACCAAGTGGTTAAGTAAGTGTGAAAGTTCACTTCCGAATGGCAAAAAGAAAAGACAATTATAAGGTGAAAAATGATGCAACGAAATTAGAGATATGGAACAACTAAAGAGAACCAACAATTTAAAGACAACATAAAGGAACATATAGGAAGGGGAATGGAAGGCGCAAAAAGGAATTGAAAAGGGGAAGAGATGAAAAGAACTTATGGGGAGAAAGGAACTCACGCCACTTGGAGTAGAGGGTCTCCAAGATGAGTGATGCAAGAGTCGCCACTTGAGATATTACCCACCCAAGATAAGATCCAGAGCCGTCACTTAAGATATTCATCAACTAGATGACCATCCACCACATCTTTGTTTAAATCACAGTTATTTACACCTATCAATGGACTGAAATGCAAAGCCTGACGCATCACCTTCTTGAAACCTTCGGTATAGCCGAGTAGGGAGGACTCAACCAAATCAACATTCATAGTCTTGGAGTCTTCCACCACTCCAAGTAGCATGACCACCATTTCCTCCACAAGCTTTCTTCATCCCTTCATCTAGTTCTCTTTTTCCTTATTTTTGCACCATTTTCATTCCACCTATGATCTCGTGTTCTTCTTTTATTTTTGGCTACCATATTGTCCATTCTTCTATTATGTTGTTCTAATTTCGCCCCTTATCATCATATTCACCATAAATTGTGTTTTTTCTCTTTGTCCTCTAGAAGAGAACCTTCAAACTTAACCGCTTGGTTAAGTTCATGTCCAATATCAATCTTCTTTGGGTTTCTCATCATATTATGCTTAAAACAAAAAGTCATAAACAAAGTGCAACCCATAAAATGTTCAATCCTAAAATCAACTCACATAAAAAAACCCCTCTTTAACCAGCCTGGCGAGCTGATACTTCAGAGTCAAGCACCTCTCGGTGTCATGGCCGTGAGCTTGATGAACCCACACCAAATGTCCTTTCTTGCCCCCAATGTGTGACCAGTCTTCTTTAGGAATTGTAGCTTGTTTGCAACATCTTCCTTGGTTAATAAGGACTTGAATGTTGTGTTGAACTAAGGTGGGGGCAAGTCATACTTAGGTCGTTTGTTCTCACTTCACTCCTTTTGGCGACATAAGGAACATAATTTCGTTTTGCTCGCCCTCCAAAGGATGTGCCAACAGTTTTCGAATGATGACTGCATATGCTATCCTTATGCTTATATCTTCCTTGTTTTTGTATCTTGTTGACCCTCTTCCTCCTGATCGCTTCCTCTGCCTCAATGTGAACCGTCACCCGTTCACGCACTTCTGCCATTGACTCAGCTCAGTTTCAGAGCAAGGAGTCGTTAAAGGGACTAGAACGAAGTTCTTTCACGAATGAATCCACCACCATCTCTTTGTTCGGATTGTGTAAGCATACCAAGTCGCACAAAAATGGTTAAGGTACTCTTTGCAAGAATCTCCATCTCGCTAGCTCACGTCAAAAAGATCCACCAGCCTGGGGGGCTCAACCTTCTTGGCCGAGAATTGCTTCTTGAATACCCTGGAAAACTCTTGAAATGACGTAACACTCTTATCTGGAACTCCACTGAACCATTGGAGGGTCGTTCCTATGAGTGTTCCCACAAACATTTTGTAGCGCACCCGAGATAATCATATGGGTTTGGAAGGCTTTGAGGTGTCCCTCCGAGTCCTCCACTTCTAAGACAGGTGTGATTTTTGGTGTCATGAAATGGGGCGGAATTGGTTCCTTCATAATTGCTTGTGAAAACGGTTGAGGGTTATCTCTTGCTGACATGTCGGGAGAACGAGTCCGCGTGTTGCTTCTCACTTGCCTATGCATGGTGCTTCGTAACTCCTCATTTGCTTTATGTAGCTTTTCATTCATCCGAACTTTGTCCTCCATCATCCTTCTAGAGTGATCTACCTCTCCCTAAAGCCAATCTTGATTAGCTCAGGATTCATCAACGAGTGCCTTTCGTGTAGACAATCCCTCTCTAACGAAATTCTCGAGCTTGTCGTTTCAATTCCTTGTTGATACGTTGGAGGGCCTCCATAGTTTCTATGATTTGCTAGAGGGTGGACGCTCCATCCTCTTCCTGCGTCAGTGCGTCAGTTGGCGAACGTCACCCATGTTATAAGTGTTTATGTGGTTGACATGATTAAATTTACCTTTGATCGTCAAATATTTTCGCCAAACCTTTGATCGAATGCTTAAAAAATTTCTCTTTATACATTATAGCGATAAAGTTGACGAAATCATTAAAGTGTTTAGATTTTTTTTCTCTCCTTTGCGTTCTAAAAATTCCCCATTCATCGTGAAGGTCTGTTTTTTTTACAATGATAACCCCTTCGTGAGGTTACCCTATCCCTATTTTTGTGAAATCGTCGCAGATTCGTTCTGCTACTTCCCTAAAGGATAGCTACTTAGTCGTCTCTTTCTTCACACACCTAAATATTTAGAATAATAATTGTCTATAAAAAAACTCTAAAATGTAAACATTTTTTAGAAAGCGATTATACCTCATATCATATGTATTTCGGTATATTTACCGAAGTGATACATTTATATTATAGTATAATAATAAATCGGTTACAAAACCTAATTGACCGAACACTACAGAAAATATAACAATTCCAATAATAGATATATAATAATAGATATATGAACATAAAAAAATATCATGAATTAAAAACATTTTATTAACACATTATTAATATTTCTTAAATTATTTAACATTTTTATTATAATGATATGAAAAAATTAAAGTTAGAAAATGGTATAAAATAAGTAATGTAAATGACAGTTAAGATTAAGGATTAATTTAAAATTTGAAACGTTAATGTTAATTTAAAGAAGCGTGAATAAAATATTTGAATGTTTAAAACTTTGAATTTCATTTGAAAAGAAATTTTAAAAATTAAAATATTAGAATGAAAACTTCATCATTAATAAGTTAGAAATTTATGTACAAAATAATTTAACTACAATAATAATCTTACCTTCTTAAGAAATTTTCTAATTTTAAAGACATTCAGATGTATTGAAATTGATATAATATTAAATGATTTCATTTTTAAATATTTTCTTGGATAAGTAAATTTAAATTATTGAATTTAACTTTATAATGTATTTCAGTTATTATCAAATTGAATTATCAATATATAAAATTATTTAAATGTTAAACAAGTCATAGTTGATGATGATGGAAATCTTTTTCAATCAATATTTAAAAAAGTCAAAAGAAACTATTAACAAATATTAATTTGTGTTAATAATTAAAAGACAATCACTATAGACACCGAAACAAAAATCATGCATGAAATAATGAAATAATAGTACAAAAAAAAAAAAACAACAAAAGCAATAAAAATGATTATAATAATTAAATAAAAATAAATGTTAATATCAATTAAAAAAAATCTTAGTCAACATCAATCGAAAAGTAATAATCTCAATAATGTTTTAGTCCTACTCACGACGACGACTCCCAACAAAAATTGAGTTGAGAAAAATATGAAAACATGAGTTTGAAAGTATGAAGAATTTCAAATTCTTACTTTTTGGGTAAAATTTGGAATTTTTTATTTGTTTTAAAGTATTTCAAATTTGTTGTAAAGTATTTCAAATTCAACATACAAATGAATTACTCTCTTAAAATTTTTCATCTAAACACACTATAATAAGTCTTCATAATGGTAACCAATTCCATAGTAATGACGATGTTTAATATGTGAAGGGTTGCATCATGATGATTGTGATTATGGTCAATCTCTAGTTTCAAAGTGTTGTGATTGTGGAGTGATTTGGAACATAGCATAAGAATTACTGACTTTATTATCAAAGTGTCAGACTTATAGATTACTTACAATTGCTTGTAAGTGTTGGCTAAAAATAGTGTTATAAGATTCGTTGCGACCAAATTATAGAAGAAATTAGTTAAACTGGATGCAAATGTGTGTCTTCTATCGTCCATAGTAGGTTGTGGTGTAAATGTCATGAATTGTTCAGTTGCGAATGAATGTCAGTAATGGTTCTCATATGACAAATTAAAATTGTTTGTAGTTGAGAATGTTGACTCTGGTGATGGATTTTGTTGTGTGCCTAGATCTTATAGTAATTGCTACAATGATAAAAGAATATATGGAACTGGGCATGTACCTTTCCATGTACTTACATGTAGAACAAAGGTGTTTGTAGAAGATGACCAAACAACATTAGTTTGTGATGGTTGTTTCATATGTTGATAAATGATAAAAGAATATATGGAACTGGGCATGTACCTTCGCATGCTTTGTTAGCCAATTTTCGTTTGGTCATCCCTACTTGTCAATTTTGTGGAGCTTACACAAGTTCTTTGCTAGGTTAAAGACCTCTTGAAACAAACCAAATTATAACTTCATTCTATCATATTAATGCCATTCAACTACTACAAAGTAAATTATGGCATTGCATGTAGTCCAAAGTTCGGTATCCTTGTATGCTTTGACCAGGGTGAATGTCTCTAAGTCTCTATATGGATTCCATATAAACTACAATAAATTGATATATGTTACATAATTTGATATTTTGTATAAAACCTAAAGACTTTGTGGAATTGAAATTAGTGATATTTTTTTTATATTACCTTATCACCTTGAATGTGATTAATCATAGACTTGTACCATTGTGAGAGACGCTTTTAAGTTTAAAACTCTCTCATTGCTCCATCTATACACTAAGGGTTAGAAAGTAGGTGCGTGACACCATGCCTATAATTGCAATAGTGATACACACCTACCCAATTTTTTTGCTTTAACATTTATAGCCTTGCAAATTTCCCTATACACCACATCTAAAAAATCATAACCTTAAACCTCAATTGCTACACAACAAGTTTGACATAAATTGGTAAAAAAAGGTAAATACATAAGATGAACTTTTTTTGCCTATTTTTTCAAGCATCAAAACTCCTCTAATCAAACATGCCCTACAATCAGGTGTAGTTGTTCTTTAGTGGGTTTGTCATTGAGTGGAAACATTTTCTCTAAACTACATTAGTTTCACTTGTGAGTCAATTAGTGAATGACCTTTAACTAGTGTGACATCCACATAAGTGTCGCATATTCCTTCCCAATCAAATATTGTGGGTCCAACTACTATTATTTCATCAACTCCTATACCTAGTTGAAGTGCAATGTTTTGTAGCGTAATGATACATTGCTAATTGGAAGGTGAAATGTAAGTTTCAGATCTCCACCTCTCAACGAAAACTACGATTAAGCCATGATCCAATTTTAAATACCTTAATTTTACATTTTGAGTAAATCCTGCTTAGTGCAATATTGAAATTATTAAAGTGTGTGGTTTTAACATTAAATAATAAATCTCCACGGCATAATGTTTAGGGTCCTCCAACAATGAACAAGTGATTTAACATTAAAAATTTCATTGTAAAAAAAGGCTATGACTAAAAGTAATGTCATCAACTTAGCATAATAACAACATAAATAACTTTTGTGTAAGTCAAAATAAGTTCGTAAGGGAGAAATAAGTACGAAAGTAGTTTTTCAATGAAGAATAATTTTGTTGATAATTTCATGAAGGATAGAATTTCTTGAAGTCATATTTATTGAGGGTGGAGGATGCATCTTGTGCGTGCCACTCTACCGAGGGCTCTAAGTTAATGTTTAGGAAATAATGGTGATGAGGTGGATGCATCTTGTGTGTTGATGGGGTAGATTCAATGTTGGTCATTGGTATATATTTCGTGAATTAAATAGGTCATTTAGTTCAGAGCAACCAAAAGTTAATTTAGTTTCTTTCTTTGTGCTTCATATGTGTAACTTGTTTTTGTTTTGTTTGGTTTCGTTTAGTTTGTCTGCTGTTTAACGTTAAAATCAGCAAACGCAACAGAATTGGGACCCAGTGAGCATGTGGATACTGTTATGTTCCGTTCCCGGTAGTTGAAGTTTCCTTCAACCCAAGATCTGGTCCCTCTTTCTTCTTCTCTTGTGGGCCTCATCGACTTCTTCTATTATTCTGCCACACCAAGTACCCTTGAGTTTTATTTGCAGGATTCTGGGATTCTCATGCAAAGGTCTTGGAATGTTTTTCACTTCATTGCCTCCTCTTTCTCTTGCATTTGTCCATTTTTGCTCCCTTTTTCTTGTCAAGTTTTTTGCCCTTCAAAACTGGTAGCTTTCTACTGGCCTTCTTACTTTCTTCTTTTGCTCTCTTTTACTTGTATTGGTTTATACTGTATATGGCTTTTTCATTCTCCATCTCTCCATTGCATACTAAATTTCCCTTCTTTTGGAGTTTTTCTCCTTCAAAATTGAAAATCGTGACATTTTCATGGTTTTTTCAAATTATCACATCTGGGTGTTTCTTCATTTTTCCACTGCAAAACAAAGTTGCATTTTTTGTTGTTTTTCATGAGAACAGAGCCTTTTCTATGATGGAGATTTAGAACCGTGTTCTTATCCATTCGTTCTCATCACATTAACAAATAAAAACTTGCTGAAATTTTCTATTTTTCTTTGTTGGATGGCGTTTTTGCTATTCAGTTTCAGTTTATGGTTCTTCTCAGTAATAACTGATTATTTTTGGTCAAACACGTTTGTCATAGATCTGTTTACAGCGTTTCTCTGTTAAAGTTTCCTTTTCCAAGTCTATGCATGAGTTATGTTTTCTTCAACGGTTTTCTTCAGAGTGCATTAATTGGAATATGTGGTTTGAGTGTTGACTTTAATTACTTTTAATAGAAGTTTGGTCATCTTTTTCTTCCCTTCTATGGATGATGTTTGTGTTGATACTGAGATCTAATTTGCCTTTCCTTTTCCGTCGAAGTAACAGGAATTGCAAATGGGGAAAAAAGGAAGTTGGTTTTCTGCAGTGAAGAAAGTTTTCAGTCCAGATTCCAAAAAAGATAAGGTTTACTTTAATTATTACGTTCATTGAACAAGGAAAAAGAACGACTATTACAAGCAACACCTTTTTTGACACATTTCTTAGATGCTCTCTATGCTATTCAACTGTTCATAGAAATTTAAATCTTTTGGTACAATTGCTTTTAAGGTTGAGCCAATAGTTGAATGAGTTTTGAGCACACAAAAAGTGGGAAATGGAGAGTTTCAGAAGACAAGTACAAAAATCTTTAAATTTCCAAGAATACTAGAGATTTCTCTAATTGGAAATTATGAAATCATGTAAAAGTTATCACATAAGAAGCGAGAGACTGTATATTTAAAAGTTTGTTTTGCTAGTATTCTCGAAGAGAATTTGATTTTCTTACAATATGTGTCTATCTCAAACTACCCTTTTACTTTTTTTGTGTATTGAAAGAAAAAACAGAAAAGCCACAAGTCAAAGAACACAAGCAGTGACAAGGAGGGGGAAGTAGCAGAAGCAGTTGCTCTTCCACCAATAGAAGATGTTAAATTAATAGAGGCTGAGAAGGAACAAAGCAAGCATGCTGCTTCTTTGGCTTTTGCCACTGCTGTTGCAGCAGAGGCTGCTGTTGCTGCTGCTCAGGCTGCTGCAGAAGTTGTTCGTCTCACAAGTATGCCACATTACACTGGAAAGACCATGGAAGAGATTGCAGTTATCAAGATTCAGACTGCATTTCGTGGATATATGGTATTTAATTACTTCTTTTCCTTTTTTACTTGGACTTCACAAATTTGGAAAATGGATGTCCTTTCTTTTAAAGAGGTTAAATAAGAGAAATTTGATAAAAATGTTGAAGGGTATAACTTGATTTTAACATATGGAAGAAACTTAATTCATTTACCTTATTTTCTTTTCTTAAAAGTATTTGTTTTACTGAGAAGTTTATCCAAACATGGTACTACATTACAAAGGTTGTACCTACTAATAGTACTGTTAACAATAGAACTGAGCATAAAAGGAGATAGAAGAGTGGAGCATACTTGATGTTATAAATTTGCACTCTTTGCGATTAGAAAAATTATGAAACTCCTAGTTGGGCACAACAAACAGCAAATTATGGCTAAGCTAAATGTAGACATCACGAGCCCACATCTACAACTAGCTTTTTCTTCACAAAAAACAAGCTTTAACAAAACTCAAAATAAAAAACTGTAGAAACATTAAGTGACAGTTTAAAAATCTCAATTGCCAACAAATACAGAAAAGTGGTAATTATGCATTCAATGGTAAATACAGAAAATAGGGAAAAGAAGTTCCAATAAATAACAACTTTGCCAAATAATACAGTAACCTCGTTATTATGCCAAAAGTTCTAATTGTAACTGGGTTTGCAGGATTTTGCATGAAAGCTCAAATGACTTGGAGAAATTTCAAATTTATATTCATTTCCAGAAGAAGTTTCATTTTCCTTTTATACCACTTAATTTATTTTCATGGTTATGAACAGAATTTTTTGGTTTATAGGCTGTGATGGTGCAATCTGTAATTATATTCAAAGGTGTAAAACTTTTGGAGAAACAGCTTCTTGAATATGAATAGAATTTGTGCCTAAAATATAGTTAGTTGCTTTGTGTTGCATATATAATGAGTGGCTTTTGGTTTGGAAATTATAGGCAAGAAGAGCATTGCGTGCCCTGAGAGGTTTGGTGAGGCTGAAAACCGTAGTGCAAGGGCAATGTGTTAAAAGACAAGCTACTAGCACCCTACGAAGCATGCAAACTCTAGCAAGATTACAGTCTCAGATTCGTGAAAGGAGAATTAGAATGTCTGAAGAGAACCAAGCTCTTCAGCGCCAACTGCAGCAGAAACATGAAAAAGAACTTCAGAAGCTGCGTGCTGCTGTAAGCATTATGTGCATATTTTCCTCTTCTATTAGAAGGCCTTTTGTTTTATTACTTGAGATTCGTTACTTTTCATCTGAAAACAATAAGCCTGAAAGGAATGATATCTGATGATGAGTGCTGGCTTTTGAATATGTATTGAAGTGCAAATGCTTTTACAGCAGGTTGGAGAAGAATGGGATGACAGTTTGCAGTCAAAGGAGCAAATTGAAGCCAAATTGTTGCACAAGCAAGAAGCAGCTTTCAGAAGAGAGAGAACTTTGGCCTATTCATTCTCACATCAGGTGACCAGACTACCTTATTTGTGGGTACTATGGGTATTAATTAATGCATTCTGAAGGTACTATGTGCAAACCTATTAAAGAAATCCAATTAATCAAACCAATTCACACAAAGAATGGTATTGCACATTACATTCTCTGGCATAGGATTCAAAGTCGTTTACTTGATGACTTCTAATAATAGTTACATCGTTTTTTATGCACTCTTTAGATCAGCATAATGCACTTGTACAAGCTCAAAAATCTGTTTGCCCCTTGGATCCTGCTCATTGATTTACAGATATTTATCAACAAAAGTACTGTTTTTTTGTATTATGATGTATAAATTATAACTAAATTACTTTGTTAAACAGCAAACATGGAAGGGGTCTTCAAAATCATTAAATCCCACATTCATGGATCCAAACAATCCCCAATGGGGGTGGAGTTGGCTGGAGAGGTGGATGGCTACTCGGCCATGGGATGGCCACAGCACTGTGAATCACAATGATCACGCATCTGTGAAGAGTGCAGGAAGCAAAGCCATGTCAGTAGGAGAAATCGTCAAAGTTTATTCTCTCCAAGACCACCACAACCATGACAAAAGACCTTCCCCTTTTGGCCAAAAGGCAAGAAGACCATCCCCTCACATTTCACCTTCAAAGGCACTATCTGCTAATGGCAAGGCAAGGCCATCAAGCTCAAAGGGTAGTAGTGTCTGGGGTGGAGATGAGGACTCAAGAAGCATGTTCAGCATTCAATCAGAGCGATATCGCCGTCACAGCATTGCAGGATCCTCAGTTAGAGATGATGAGAGCCTTGCAAGCTCCCCTGCCATTCCAAGTTACATGGCACCTACAAGCTCAGCCAAGGCCAGGCTCAAAATCCAAAGGCCTTCACCTGAAAAAGGAGGTGCTGCTGTAAGGAAACGTCTTTCTTTCTCTCCTTCAGCTGCTCCAAGAAGGCATTCTGATCCTCCTAAGGTGGAAATTGTTTCCAGTAATGGAAGGGGAAGGTAGTGCTGTGTGTGGATATCATTGCCACTTCAGTAATTCTTGTAGGAGAACAATATCTATGCTTCTGTTTGGATAAATTTCTTCATAATCACTTATAAGAAAAGATAAAATGAATCCAACTTTTCTTGTAACTTAAAATCAACTTATATATGCCTATAAAATCTCATATAACTACTTCTTTACAAGTATAGGTGCATAAGTTGATTTTAACGTACCGGAGTTTGATTCATTTATTTCCTCTCCAAACAAGTATTTATAGAGAAAATTTATTCAAACAAGTCTTATAAACACAACTGATTAAAAGACTAAAGATAACCTGAGCACAAATTATATTTCAATGTATCTTAAGCCTTTGAATAGTTGTGTTTATATTATAGAGACTGTTTCCTGCGCCAATTGCTCTTGGCACCAAGTCTCTTAGAACCATGAATGAAGATTTTGATAGTTGCTTTGGTCCTCTTCTTCAGTCCCCTCTTGATGGTGCTTTCAGGAGTAAGATTCAATATTTGCTTATCAGTTTTGTTCATATGGTCAAACATATTTTACATTTCTTCTTAACAAACAACTCTATTTAGGTGGATTTGTTTTAGGAGTGACTCTAGCTTTTTGACAAGGTATGTTTTTGGTTTAACTTACTCTAACCCTTGTTGGGGTAGTGAGCTATTTGTATTATTTTATTGTAAATCAATGTTTGGTTTTGATTGTGATTATATTAAACACCAATTTTTATCTTACATCAAGGAGTAATCCTCACTTGTGTCTACAAAATTGTAAGACATTTTAGTTTAATTCTTGAAATTTATAAGTAAGAATTTCCCAAAAAAAAAAAAAAAAATCAAAGATGCATCCAGGAAGTGATAAGAGCAGTATAGGAAATTTATTTTCTTAAAATTTATAAAATAGATGTAGATTGTTGGAACATAAAAGTTTCCTTAAAAGAGTGAAGGGGTTATGTTTTTTAATTTTAATTAATATCTTGAAGGAATTTCCCTACAAATCAAAGAAACATAAGAGATTTAATCAAACAAACATGCATTAAGGGTTCTTTTTCAACAATCCAACTAATGATTAAAATGAGTTTGATCCACTTAATTAACCCAAACAGTTTACAAAGCGAGTAAAATCAAGTAAAAAGATTATAACTTAAATTGAATTAATCATTTTTACTTCAATTCATTTTAACCTGTAATTTAAATGGCTTAGATTGGACTGATTTATTTTATAGAATAATAATTATATTTTAAAAAATAAAATATTAGAAAAAGTATTTTATTAAAACATACATATCGAATCATTATATTTAAACTATGAACTGCATTGGAGCAACACAAACTATGTGGCCCATCAAATAGCCGTCCTAACGCCTTTATAATTAACTTTTTTTAGTTTTTATTTTTACAATTATGATATATATATATATATATATATATATATATATTTATTTATTTAAATATAAATTTATGTGTGTTTGTATGTATGAGAGATTGAGTTTTATGAGGATTGAGGAACGAGAGAGATAAAATAAGAGAGAAAAAATTAAAAAACTGCTCTACATTTAAAACTGTTTCTAATAACGGTTTTAAAGAGGATAATCAATCTCTTCACCCTCCTGCCACTTAAGTGACCACAAATAAAATAAAATTAACGTACCAATCTCTCTACTTTCCTGTCAGTTAAGTGAGAATAAAATTAAAAAAAATACTTATTTAATAAAGAAGAATATGGTTTAAAACAGAAAAATAATCAATTTCTCCACTCTCCTGCTAGTTAAGTGACAACAAAATAAAATTAACTTACCAATCTCTCCACTTTCCATTAAGTGAGAACAAATAAAATAAAATTTTAAAATTAAAAAACTGTTTTATTAACTTCTAAAATTATAAAATGTCCAAATAATCAAAATAAATTAATAAAAAAAAATATTAAACAAGGATAAAATAAAATAGAAAAACAATTTAGAAAAGTTAAAGTAGAGTATCTCTTTTATTTTTAGGTATAGATGAAGAATCAACACATCATATTTTTTATATTTTATGAAATCAAGTTTGCAATAAAATAATGTGTTAATTTCAAATATCCAATAAAAAAATAAGATTTTATTCTAAATGTCAAGTCAAATGGTATTGAAGCTACTGTCATCCCCTGAGAGTAAATTGACTAACGCATACATTTTCTTAGTTTCATCTCAACACAAAGGAATGAAAATGAAGCAGAGATGAATTTAAAAAGCTTAAAACCTAAGAGAGAAGGCATTAATAACCCATACTTTATGATACTTGAAGAGTATTTTTGATGAATCTTGGAATCGCTATTTCTATCAATTGGTTGAATAATTGTTTGATGAATTCTTGTACTCATATGGTTAAAAAAAGGAGAATTTTTTCTTTGTCATGGTGGTGAAGTTTGTAATTTTTTTATTTTTATTAATGTCTTTTTACGGACATCTATATTCAGTTTTCTCTTGATGAATTTTAAATGGGTGTTTTTCGAATTCTTAATGTTGTCCCTACTCAACTACATGCTAATAGTTGGGCTTCTATGCAAGTCTTTCGTGTTATATGTAAATTTCTTTCTTTATCTCCTAGTTAGAAAGTTTTTCTTCATTTCTATAGTTCTCCTTCTGGTAAACGTTTCGGTTGGTTGTCTTTAATTAGTTGATCTAAAGCTTGTTTGCTTTCTCCTTTCACTTCTTACAAAATTTTTAAAGGAGGTTTTTTCCAAAATTCCTATTGAAAAAATCTGAAAGAAATATTTTTATGATGGTCATGTCCCAAAATTTCCTTTCTACTGAACTAGTGGTCCTTTAAAGTTTAATTATTGGTCACGCCATTCAATGAATCTGGAAGACCTTCAAGTCCTCTCGATTCTCGATCACTTGTCCTAGAAGCTTCCCACTCGTGTTCTACTGTGAATCTATTCTCGCCTAAACCGGAAAGGGATTTTATCGGTATGTTTTTTTTTCAAATTTTTCTTTCTTAATAAGAGAATTTTAACTTTGCTAAATTTTCTCTTGGATTTCAGGTTTAATGGTTGCCACCAATTAGAAAGGTCGAGTATACTTTTAAAAGTTACTCAGGAAACCTGGTAGCTCGACGCCTAGCCGAGAAGGGAAGTCGAGGTTGTGGAACCAATCTCTCGGGTTGAATCCATTCTCGACACTACCAATGTTGTTGTTGAACCTCCTAAGAAAAGCAGGAAAAGAAACAAGGGTAATAGGCGGTCTCATTCATCACTAAGACGTCATCGTCATGGCGTCGAAAACTCTTCTTAACCACTTTCGAAAAGACTATTTGGTGCTTCCACACGCTTTTCCAATTTTGTTCACACTAATTTGGATGGACCAACAAGACATGTTTCAGTCAACGAACGTATCATCTTTGGCAGATGCAGCAATCGAGCTTTCTCGGTGGTTATTGGTTTCAGAAAGACTTAAAAAGGAGGCCGTTAATAGTGTTTCTACCACCGAACATGAAAATATAAAGAGGGAGCTCGCCGAATCCGATAAAAGCCTTGAATCCGTTCTTGAAACTAACGTTGTTTTCAGATGTTCACTCACATTGTGATACCGAGAAAAAATCTCTAAAGGATGAAATTGTTGGTTTAGGGTTTACCGTTGCAGGCTGAAATCCAAAAATTGAAAGGAGGCTTAATTGATTTATCCACTGCTAAACAAGCTGATGCCGAGAGGATAAATCAGTTAGAGAAAGGCTTAAATGAAGCCCAAAACTTTGTAGTTGAACAACATAAATTGGGTTTTTCTAAGGCTCTTCAACAAAGGAAATATCAACACGAGTAATAGTGAAATAGTTCAATTTTCGAACTAATCTTCTGTAGTTCTCAAGATCTGAAAAAGACTACCCCTGATTGGGTAGAAGTTTGACATTGGGATCCATGGGAGTGTCAATAGATTTTGAATTCATCAACCCAATTTCTTCCAAAATATCCAATGAATATTTTCTTTGAGAGATAACAACACCAGTATTGGATTGTGCTACATCAATCCTTAAGAAATATTTGAGTTTGCCAAGATCTTTGGTATGAAAGTGTTGACAAAGGTGTTGTTTTACTTGTGAGATGTCATGGTGATCACTGATAGTAAAAACAATGTCATCAACATATACTACAAGATAGATACACTCACCACTCGAGTGACGATAAAAATCGGAATGATCTGCTTCACTGCAAGTCATACCAAACTGTTGAACAACATTGCTAAATGTTCGAAACCAAGCCCTAAGAGACTGCTTGAGGCCATATAAGGATTTGCGAAGACGACATACCAATCCAAAAGACTCCCTTTGAGCAACAAAATCGGGAGGTTACTCCATATAAATTTCTTCCTACAAATCCCATTAAGAAATGCATTTTTGACATCCAGTTGATAAAGAGGTCATTGTTGAAGAGCAACCATGACTATGAATAAGTGAACAAAAGCCATCTTTGCCACTGAAGAAAAAGTATCACCATAGTCTAAACAAAAAATTTGGGTATAACCCTTAGCCACAAGATGAGCTTTAAGACAATCAATAGTACCATTAGGACCAACTTTGATAGCAAAAATCCACCTGCAACCAACAATAAATTACCTAGATGGTAAAGGAACAAGTTCCCAAGTTCTATTATTCTAAAGCGCATTCATTTCATCAAGTATGGCCTGACGCCAACCAGGATGAGCTAAGGCATTACCTATAGATTTTGGAATGGATACAGAAGTAATAGACGAAAGGTAGGTATAAAAGGGTTGAGATAGTCAATGGTAACTCAAAGCAGTATAATGTGGTGAGGGATTACGAGTAGAATGTATACCTTTACGGATAGCAATAGGAATATTAAGTTCAACTATCAGAGCCGGAGGGGGATGAGGTGTTGGCACTAGAAGAAATTCATTTGATTGATGATGAGACGTTTGACGATGACTATATACCTGAAGAGTTGGAGGCGATGGTGAATCTTTAGATGCATTAGGCTTAATAATAGGAATATTAACTTGATTAGATGAAGATAGAGAAGGAAAATGACAAGACTTAAAGTACATGGAAGATTCATTGAAGGTGACATCTACTGAAATAAAATAACGATTTACAGAAGGTGAGAAACATTTATATCCATTTTGTGATCTAGTGAACCCTAAAAAGACACATTTGTGTGACTTATAGGAGATAATTTATCAAAACCAGGACTAAAAAATTATGAACAAAACATGTGGACCCAAAAACTTTGGGAGGTAAAGAGTGGAGAGGGTCATGTGGAAATAAAATAAAATGAAGAATTTTTTCATCTAAAACTAAAGATGACATGCGATTAATGAGATAACATGCACTAAGAACAACATCACCCCAAAAACGCCGAGGAACATCACTATGGATTAAAATAGTATGAGTTGTTTCAACAAGATGTCTATTCATGCGATCAGTTACCCCATTTTGTTGAGGTGTGTAAGCACATGAAGTTTGATGAAGAATACCATCAGAAGCCATAAATTTTTTAAATGAATGAGAAAGATACTCATGCCATTATCACTGTGCAAAATTCAAATGGAAATTCCAAATTGATTTTTAATTTCATTGTAAAACATTTGAAATATGGAAAACAACTCAAAAAGGTTTTTCATTAAAAACACCCAAGTACATCTTGAATAATCATCAATAAAAGTAACAAAATACTGAAATCCTAAATTAGACTTAATATGACTTGGTCCCCAAATGTCAGAGTGAACTAAAGCAAAAGGAGATGAAGTACGCTGGGGACACTACTAGGAAAAGAACTACGAATGTGCTTCCTTAACTGACAAAACTCAGATGATAAACTAGATACATTAGACAAACTTGGAACAAGTTGTTGCATCTTGGCAAGACTAAGATGACCCAACCGAGCATGAATGAGAGTTGGAGAATCCACAATCGTGCCAACATGTACATGAGCATTTATAACTGATGGGCCCACGTCTTGTCATGAAACGCTTTTGGACATGTACGAAAATTGTCTTTTGTACATAAAGGTCTTTTCGTGTCAGTGCAAGTAAGCCTCATCACCTCGCTCAGCTCGGCTCGAGGCTTATGAGTTGTGTACTATTCAGATGTGATCGGTTAAAAGACCAATATGATTGGTTCATATGTGTAACCAATCTAATGAGATTTAGCTCGACATTATTAGGATGAGGAAGCATGTTTTTACTCTTTGGTTATTTTCTACATTTAAGCAAGTATTTCAGGGATTCTTGTTTTTTCGTTATATGAAATATTACCTAGGAAATATACTTGAAAAATGATGTCGTGAGTATTTTTAAATAGTTTTTATTGAATGAGTGATTTTGATTTTAGTTGTTATATATATCTGTTGTTATATGATTCCTCAAAGAGAGGGATTAGCGGAAGACGCTATAAAAAGGGGATGACCTTCAACGAGTGATGCAATTATTATTTTATGCATTACATACTACACTGATACATTTATGCTCTTACCGACTTTCATTGGAGTATTGTTAACAGGTGGAGTCCCCCTCATCTTATTGTGACCCTCAGACATTAAAAAACTGCAGTTGTGAAGAGATAATCTTGAAGACCACCTCCAAATTTTCGACCTTCAACCCAACGAGTTGTTACTCAATATTGGGTTGAGAAGTTTCTTACCAAATATTTCGATAATTTATGTAGTAAGGTGATTTCAAATTATTCAAATTTACAAATGATTCAAACCCAACAATATAAAACAAGTATTATATTATTAATTGTTTCAATAATAAATAATACATATAATAGATTATGAATATTTCAATAATTTAAAGTAGGATAATATAAATAAGACAAAAATATACATATATCTCCTATTCTTGTGACAAATTTAAAAACTTGGATATTATCTATATATGTATAATAATGTAAAAATTACATATTAAAATTAAATCAGATTAGAATATATATCTCCATGATGAGTTTATTTATCATCTTAATTGATGTGATTCCACTAGCCATATAGAGAATGATTCTTGACATTCTTAGGAATCATCTTGAGTTGGTTAAGAGCTAGACACTTTATCATAGAAATGGATCAAGGTTCTATGAACAAGAACTCAC
>Ga0123342_1005685_pt1 | contig 17868 bp, 7 predicted proteins | sample Turbeawhitnodule_FD_89960 | JGI IMG/M metagenome (GOLD analysis project Ga0123342, IMG submission 89960) | Root nodule microbial communities of legume samples collected from Mexico - Turtle bean Mexico white nodule | ecosystem: Host-associated > Plants > Roots > Nodule | place: Mexico: Nepantla...
ATAAATTATTAAGTAAAGATAAAATGGAAAAACAAATTAAGAGCAGTTAAGAGGAGAATAAGAAATGACACAATGACCATAATACAATAATAAAATTAAATATTAATATAAGGATAAAATAGGAAAATAAATTAAGAGCAGTTAAGAGGAGAATAAGAAATGACACAAAGACCATAATACAATAATAAAATTAAATATTAATATAAGGATAAAATAGGAAAAAAAAATTAAGAGCAGTTAAGAGGGGAATCCCCTTTATATATAGGTATAGATTAATTGTATGAAAAATAACAATAAAAAATACACTATAAAAAATACACTATAAAAAATCATTAAATAGAAATTGATTTTATAGAAAAAAATTAATCACTATATTAATTAAATTATATATTATTTTAGATATTAAAAAATTATTAATCTATAAAGTAATTTTTATTATTAATAAAATTTATAAAATAGTTTTTAAATTGATATTAAATTAAATATTAAAATTTTAACTAAAATATAAATTAATTAGTAATTAAAATATTTATAGTTAATTATATACCAATTTAATAATAATTTATAAATTTTATTAATAATAAAAATTATTTTAAATATTAATATTTTTTTAATCGATCTTTAATTTTATTTATCAATATAGTAATTAGTTGTGTTTTATTTTTAAAATTGAATTTTACTTGATAATTTTCGAGTAGTTATAATAGATAATATTTTTATGATAATCTTTTATAAGACAAATTTGTTAAATATGACATTTTTTGTTATATGATAGTGTAAAAAAAAATTGTATTATTAAGAAATATATATTATTTTTTAAAGAATATTAACTTAAGAAATAAAAAGTAAAATATAATTTGTATACAACTTTTATTAAACAGTCAACTAGTTTGAAATCATGAGAAGGAAAGATTAAAAATTATAAAACAAATATAAATAAAAGTTAATGTTGTTTAAATATAAATAATTGTTTCACATAATAAATACGTGAAAAATACATAAAAAAATACTTTTGAATAATAGTTAAGTGGAGTCTAAAGACTCTCTAGAAAGACCGTGATTTTAATAAATTAAATATATGGACTAGTGCATGTGAAATTGTTTTAAAAAAATCTCTTTATATTATAACAATAATAAATAAATATAATGACTGACAAGATTTTAATTTGTTAGTATAGTTAGTTTTTTGTTTTATTAGCTATAGAAGACATCCGTGGCATGGGCATAATTAAATTTATAGATTTCAACACTAAAGACGATTTATGATGGTAGTTTTATAATAATGTGAAAGTGACCCCATATCAAATCCACTAAATGCCCTTTATAATTCATAATTATTACTTGTTTTCTTTGGCAACTTTACATTCCAATTATTTTCTGCCTAATCTTTAATTGTTATCATACTTATGGGAAGCTTTTCGCTACACTTCATTCGCATCATTCTTTCATCATTGAAACGTGGTGTGAATACCAATAACAACAATATTTTCAGAACACACAGAACATGTAATGGATAATGTTTAATTTTATTTTTATAAAAAAATTAATGTTAAGCAATATAACATGACTTTATTGTATTATTTAATTGAAGTTATAAATTGAATATAATCAAAATTTAACTAATCTACTAAAGAAGATAATTTTTAACAATATTACACATTTCAGTAATTAACGTGTAAAATTTAAGATATTATTACATTTATTTCTTAAGTCTTCCGTCTTACCTTAGCTCACTCTTATGAATCTATTTTTTTATAATTTTTTATTTAATAACAACTTTATATACTTATAAATATTGTTGGGTGTGAATGCTGAAATATTCTACTAATTAAAAAGGAAAACACACACGTGATGAGCTTGAAATTAAAGTGGATACAGAGGAGGAAATGAACTTCCTAGAAAAGTCTTCATATGCATATTTTCTTTCCATTCGCATTCAACATTCTTTTTATTTCAATTTTTAACTAATCCATGCAAATTATTCTTAAATCTGGAATGGTCATTGCTGCCCTTTGACTTTGAGCTAATTGTGGACCGGAGAAACCAATAAAAGTTTAATAAAAGAAACTACATTAATTGTTTTCCAATTTGTTAGAGTTAAAAGTATAAATCATAAACCCATTACCTTATAATTTTAAATGAAAGTGGACTCATTATATGTTAATACTACTTTTTTATTCTACATTCACTTTAGAACTTAAAAAAATATTATTGTATTATAATATAATATTTCATTAGAAAAACAGTTGTAAGTAGAAGTAATTTATGTGTAAAAAAACTTTTTCCATGTTAATTTCTCATGTAAAATGATAAAGAAATTGAAACATTGGTGTTGGTTAGTAGTAGATAGATGTGTCTTAGTTAAGCACTAAACATAGATAAAGTGTTTATAGTTCAATTTTATTAATTGACTCCCACTCAAACTAGAAAGCAAATCTAATTATTTTTATCCCACGATGTTGCAGAAGCATTAGCTCTCCAAAATCATATTATCCTTATTAATTAATTAATTGATTGATTAGATAGATCTAAACTTAATTAATGGTGAATTAGAATGAGTTGTTTACTACTACAACTGCTGCAAGAATGGAACCATAAAGTGAGTAAATTAAAGGTGTGTTGTTGGTGATCTTTGGCATATTGGTCATTCAAACATGGTGGCAGAAAAAGTAACAGTGCTGCTGCTTTTTGTGTACCAAAAAGTCATGCTTTCCAAATCATGACGTTGTATGCATGGTTGGATGCTTCGCTTTATGTCTCATTATGTACATTATTCATTTTAATCAAATCATATTCTACCATTTTAATAAATTCAAAATATATCGCTTTTGAAGGAAAAAAAAAACAATTTAATCACGTTGTCTATAATTGTATAACAAGTTTTTAGATTTTATTTTATTTTTTAAGAAATAAAAAATAATCTTGTAAAGGTTTATTTCATCTATAATTTATTCTATTAATAGGTATAGTCTACTTACGTATCATTTTTGTTAATATATGAATTTTGATTTAATTCTTTCATATTTTTTGTATTTTTTTTAATAATATTTTTTTTATGTGATGACAAATGATTGTTGTTTCTTCAGATATCATTTTAGCTGAGATGTTAAGTAACGTAGTAATGCCATAAAAACTTTTTATAAAAAAAAAGTTTTATTTCACCTTGTAAAACATAAATCAATTTAAATTTTTTTGTTATATTGAATTACATTTTACTATAATATTTGACGTTATATTCGTCTGGATATGATATTAATTTTATAAGACATATTACTGCCTATTTTTTCTCTCATCAATAATATAAATTTAAGCCCAACCTATATATAAATTATCTTTTATTTTATTTGCAATAATGATGCAAATACCTCGATGCTATTGGATACTTTTAAAGTTAAACTGAATCCCACAAAAAAGGCTATACAGAAATATTTAAAACATCTAAAAGAAATTAAGAAAATTCCAAAATTAACTCATTGTGACATACAAAATCTATATTAAGACATAGAGTAAAGAGTATCTAATAGTATACAATTTTTTTAATATTAGCGTCATGTCGTAACATGAGTGCGCTATTTAATTCTTAATTTTAATGTTGAATGATATATGTTGTATTTGAATGCAATGTCAAGTTTTGAATTATCAAATTGATGATGAATAACTAGACAAGGAGGTGACGTGAATAAATTAATAATAAAGTAATTTTGAAACTTGGTAAAAAATGAAATTAATGAGCTTGCTACTTATTCGAAACTATTGAATTTTCAAAGTCATTTTGGATTTGTTTCGAATTCTTCTTTAAAGTTGAATAATCATAATTTTTTATTATACATATATATTAGAACCAAACATTTTAAATTAAGGTTTAAAGAAAAGTTAAATTTGGTTAGATTGAAAGGACACTCGTTGTAGTTAATTATGAAAAATTTATGATTCTAGGATGGATGTTAATTCCAGTTAGAGAGCTAAGAAATAATTTCAGACAAAATGTAAATTCATCTAGTGGATGAGATTTCTCTTAACAAATCTCCACCAAACTTTGATTAATTGAATTCTCTTAGTAAAATAATTGCTCAGTGCAATGACTCTAATGCAAGAAGGAATTGAATAAAATAAAATATAATTTTTTTATGCATTTTATGAGTATTTTTCTTAATATTTTTTATCTCAACCTAAGTTAATTGATATTAGTTAAATATGAAATATATTATTGCTCAATTTATGATATGGAATGAATTAAAAATTTATGTAATTATTGATATATAATGACTAAAGTGACATCACTATGATAATTATGTGATTTGTAGGTAGTAACCAAGGATATACTATATAGAATGGATAATGTTTTGTATATGTATTAAGTTAGGGTATTAAATAAAATTTTGTGATATAGAGATATAAATGAAGGTATCAGATGATAAAGAATCAATTTGATATTAAATTGGTTGTGAGAAGTGACTGATACTTAACTAGATATTTAGAAAATTACTTTGTCATAGGAGGTTGTGAAATAAAATTATACAAAGTGTAGTAGATTGTGAAATAAACCAATATTAACACATATATTTATCTCTAAGTGTAATATCAATATTTTTTAAGGGATCCATCTTTATATATGTTATGTGAATGAATTATTTGACAATGAAAACTATTTATATATTAATTATGATTATATATCTAGTTTGATGTTAATTTATTACTTATTTTACAATTGCATTTGTAAAAATACTATAATTATGTTTTGAATGTAGGTTTTAGACTTAGAAAAGGTACGCAATGTTATAGATTCTCTTATATATATATATATATATTGAATATATCATGTAAGAACTTAGTTATATTTTTGTACTTAGGTGTTATAAAATTATTTGTAAACAAGTGTATGTATCTAATAAAATAATAGATAATCATGAACTCTTAATATCTATCTACTTTTTGTTGCTGCAATGTTTATTTACTCATTGTTACTTCTTGCCAGTTTAATTAAGTAATTTGTCAGTTGAAAATTTCACAAGAAATTAGGACTTGAGAAAATAATGTTCTTAAGCTCAATGCTATCATGCATACAAAGTTAGATTTGGTAGCCTTTCTATACAATATTAAATAAAATGAGTTATTTCTCTCTTATTTATTTTTTCACTCCTTCAAATTCATTGACCAATCCAAAACACCCTTATAATAATGTTTGAATAGAAAAAGTGACATTTGCAAATTTGAAAATAAATACTATCATTTCATCTCTAATTTGAACATGACCACTTATATTAATACATTATTATCATGCTTGGTGTTATTTTTAAAAACAATCTAATAAATTATGTCTTTAGAATATTAAAGTCTTAAGTTCATTCTTGTTTCTTTGAACATAACACTTTTTTAATACACTGTATATACACCACAATAACACTTGTATGAAAAAAAAAAAAACTCAGTTATCTTTCTTACAACATTCGTACGCTTACTTTTAATATACATATTTAAAATACTTTACAATTTTACTAAATGTACGGTAGATCCTGTAATCTCTAGTTTATGATACCCCACTTCCAGCAATATAATATATTATCCAATCCATGTTTCGTTTACATTTTTTATTTATTTCAGAATTGACTTGACAAACAGAACTTTCATCAAATACACGTAAGACATTCATGAAGGGATACTTTTAACTATCAATTTGAATCATGACTCATGATTCATGATCAACATCAATTCACTCCTAAAGTAAGTGTCTTTTGATTGCTTCAGGAATAAGTGAGTTAAAAAATTTCAATTTTCAAAACTACATATAAAATGGATTATAGTTATGATTAAAGTGAGCTTATCAACTTCAATTAACTTCTAAATATTTTTAAAATTACATAAATATTTTAAAATAAAAATTGATGTCTAAATATTTTATATTAATTATAAATTAATTTTTAATTAATTTTTACTATTTATAATTTAAGTGGAATGTTAACTCAAGTTAATTAGAGTTCAACCTAATCCAACATTGTCTAATGATCTTGACCGATCATAACTCATTTTAAATTAACATTGTATGATTTAAACTTCTCTCGACATGAGTCCAATTCAATGTACTTCAAAGTGGGTATGATTTAACTCGACCCGACATTATTTGACCCACCCCGTATGATGTGGTCCGATACGACTAGATCACACGAGGGTCTCACTCAATGCAAATCTAAAACGACTAAATCCAACATGGACCCTACTCGATTTGACCCGATGTGAGCCTAACTTAAATTGATCCAAAATGGGTCGGACAAGACTCAACCCAAGGTGGGTCTGAATCAACTTGGCCCGAGATGAGTTCAACTCAACTCGGCCTAAACTGGACCTAACTGAGCTCGATCCGAGGTGGGTCCAACTCAACTCGGCCAAAGGGTGGTTGAACATGACTCTACTCGAGGTGGACCAAACACAACTTGGCTTGAGACGGGCCTGAGACTACGCCGTCTACTGTTTATACAACATTACTCAGCTCGACGTTACTTGAATGGACTTAACTTGTTGTAGGCTCGTCACAACTTAACCTAGAGTTTTAGCCCAACTCGACTCCACCAAATGAAGGACGAACTTAACTCGACTCGATGTGAACCCAAACTGACATGGACATGACTTAACTTGTCAAGGGATGGGCTCACTTGGAATTGGTTTGATGTGGACCCAATTGGATTCGGGCATATGTGAGCTTTACTTACTCGACCTAATATGGGCTTGAATCTACTCAATCCATTGTAGACCAAACATGATTAGGTTGAAAGTGAGCCCATCTCGACTTGACTCAATGTGCACCCAACTGAACTCGTTTTGAAGTTAGCCTGGGTTAACTCAACCTGCCTAAGTCTACTTGGCTTATTGTTTACACAACTCTACTCAACTAAACTGGGCTCAACTCTACTTGACCGATTATAGGCCTAACATGATTCAACCCAACATGGGTCTAACTCGACTTGGACCGATCAGGCTTGACTCAACTTGACCTAATGTAGACCCAACTTGACTTGACCTGACGTGTGCCTAACATGGACCCAACTTGACTCGGCCCAATGTGGACTTGACTTCACTTTGTCCAACATAGGCCCAACTTGACTTAGCTGACCATGAACTCTACTCTACTTGATTTGAGGTGCGTTCGACTGGAATTAGTTCAAGGTGTGTTTGATTTGACTAAACTCAACTTGATGTGGGTCTCACTCGACTTTACCTAATATGGGCTCGACTATACTCGATCAAATGCGGGATCAAGTCAACTAAGCAATACATGGACCCTATTAACCTTGGTATGACTTGAACCTAGCCTAACCTCGACCAATCGATCTATTTGACTTGGTCTGACTCAATCGTATCCATCTTAACATGGGACCGACTTAAATAAACCTGGTCTTTACCTCCCTCAACTTAACCTAGGCACGACCTGACATGCCCAATATGAGTCCAACCCAAGTTGGTCCAACATGAGCTATCTCAGTTTGACCCGACTTGCCCAAAATTGGAATTGACTTGACCTAAAGTTAGTCTAACCTAAGTTGTCCTAACCCTTGTTCTGCCCGACTCAGCATGGTCATGCCTAACTTGCCTGACGTGATTCTAACTCATCTCAGTTTGAGTTGGAATCGACCTAATATGGGCCCATGTCGACCAACTTGAGATGATAGCAATGTAGCTTAACTAAAGTTACACCTATTTTTATTCATATCAAGTGTAAATTTGGATTGAGTAAATTTTTTCTTTATATAGGAATTTTTTTTAAGTATTTATCATTTTTATTTTAATGGATTAAATACGTTTTTCATTTATGTAGTATAATACAAAATTTGTTTTTGTTCCTAATCGAAACCTTATACCACGTGCGTATTTGAAATAAGAAAAAGTTTGGTATGAGACACTCACAACATATGATATTAACTTTTTTTTGACATGGCAAACGGACTTTCAATATGGAGTAGAGGAATTATAATGTCCATGTCAATGATGAATTATTGTCCATATTACCAAGTAGAGGAACTAAAACCAATTTTAACTTTATTTTTTTATTTAAAATAATTTTTTTCATATAAAAAAGATTTAAAATATTTAAAAAATATATCATAAATTAATATTTTTTATATTAAAACTCAATCTTATAATCATAATAAATATTATAATTAATATAGATGTGAATATGTATTTATAAATATTAATTATAGTATTTACATTAATTATAATTATAAGATACAGTTTTAATATTAATTATGATATTAATTATAATATTTATATCAATAATAAATATTAATTAATATTATAATTAATATAAATATTATATTAAGTATTATAATTAATAATGAATTGGAACTTATAATTAATATAAATATTATAATTAATATTTATAAATAAATATTCAAATTTATATTAATTACAAATATTTATTATAATTATAAGATCCATTTTTAATCTAAATAAAAAATATTAATTATAATATAATATTTAAATAATTTAAACCTCTTTTGCATAAAAAAAATATTGCATATAAAATAAAGTTAAATAATAATAATTTTTAATCTTTATTTAAATGTGAATAATCACTAATCGTTAAGATAAAAAAACATCATAATATTATAATATAATTTATGTTTTGTTTGACAAAAAAATTAACTTCATTGTTATGAAATATTCATTTTAATAATTTTCTTAATATAAAAAATCTACTTAAATTAAATTTTTGACAAAAATTAAAAATAAATTCACATTATAATAAAGAAACGAAAAAAATATATTTAACTTGATTTTTAATTAAATTTTTTACTTTAAAAATTGATCCATAAGTTGACTCTAAACTTTATCTTATGTGGGCTTTTTAATTGTAATATATGTTGTTCAGAACCAAATCCTATGGAAGAAGCCGAATTGACATGTCTAATCACATTATGTAGATAGGATAATTTAGAACAATGTTCATAAAAATAATGTTTCTACTTATCAATATATCCAATAAATGTATACCACTTTACGTTTTTCTTATCATGCATTTTTACCTCTTTTCATTTTATTTTCTTTTATCTCTTTCTTGTAAACTCACAGCACATGGAGGATTTTCCTCAAGGAGAATTTTTTTTTTCAACAAAGTGTAAAAGTGATCTCAAACCAAAAAGACAACAAGGTGTAAAAAAAGACGTAATGTTTTGGGCTGATAGAAATTTAAAGGAGGCAAATTCTTATTGCAGCTTATAAATTGTGACTGCACGTAATCTCCTTTTAAATTTTTAAAATTGTTTTCCTTCAAGAATTGAAAATCTGAAATTCAAAAATTACATTTGGAAAAAATAAATTTATAATAGATGTTTGTATTGAGGAAATGAAATTCTGGAATATAATTGGAAAATCAAAATCCCATTTAAAAAAAATCGAAATATAAAAATACATTATAAAAAAATTTCTAAAAAACAAAATTCAGCAATATATTTCGAAAAAGGAATTCTGAAAATCAGAAAAATGTTCCAGAAATTTAAATCTTGAAACGTGTTCTAAAAAAAATTTAGAATGTATGTTGATCGACACCTTCTTTTATTTAAGAGCATTTTTGTTATTTCTATAAATAAATATAGGTGCACGTTAAAATTTGATCAGGTGCAGAAAGTAATTGACTTTGCAAAGTGGAATACTACTATTTGCCACTTCCCCATCACTTGAACACAATCCTCATTTACCTACAGTAGCTTTTTCTTTCTGAAACCTATGAGAGGGTTTTTAAATCGATACAATCTAAGAACAATCGATGAAAAAAATGAATAATTTTATTAGATTGAACTTAATATTATTTATAAATTCACCATATCACTTATTTTATATTTTTAAATTATCAAACAAGTTATACTTATTTATTGAAAAACCATTTAATTAAATTTTTTAGTAACTATTAAAGTAAAACCAAATTAAATGATTATTTTGATAGACTATGTACAAAAATTATATTACTAATAATTATATAAATATATTCAGATATTTAATATTTTTAGTATACTTTTTTTATATATTATTTGACATTTTCGTCGATAAAAAATAAAAACAAGACAAAACAAAAAAGAATCCCTTAAAATCGTTTTAGATTGAATTATTAAATATGATTTAATATTTTATTCAAATGAGTTTAATAACATGTTAAGACAATCATAATAATTAAATCAAAATAGTTCTCTCCGCATAAATTAGCACAATTATTTAAATAAAAAAAATAGGTTATGTTTTTTAAAACAAATTCACCTTCAGAATCTTTCTTGAATGATAACATTCCTAGAAATTTCTTTAAACATTTTTTCTCTTTAATCTATTAATTTCATCACTATTTAAACTAAATTTTATTATTTTCAAATAAATTATCAATAGTCAACAATATATGTTTCAGAATATTTATTTCAAATTTTAGCAATTATAATATAGCTTACCTGTTCAAAAGGATTTATTTATCCTATGTATTGCACAAATTAAAATAAAAATATCATTTATCTGTTCAAAATCAATTTAATTGAATCCATGAAGATAATGTAAATGTTATTTGAATATTTTCAATTCTATTTAATCCTAACTTCACTTCGCCAACACAAGGAGACAGAAACGAATTTACAGAAATGGTCAAATTGTGAGCATTTGCAAAAGTAAGTCGTTCCAGGAGTCAATTGGGCCTGGGAGACACCAATGCAGGCAATCATTCTGGACCTTAGCATTGAGCAAAGGGTGAAACTGGCGGTATGGGCCTGGATGCCCATCGGGCCTCAACAGTGAAAGCCCAGTTGTGTCCAAAAGTTTGAAGTTGGCACTTGCATTCTTAGCCCTGTGAAACTCTTCAAGTTCAATGCTTCTCATGATGGAATCCTCATACCTCACATCTATCTGCTCCTCTTTGAAGGGAACTGTCCTATTGCAGTACCCTCCACTGAACCACTCCCCATTCTCAAAGTGGTCTGGTGTGGTGGTTCTGAAGAACACAACCGCTTTGTGCTCTGAATGTGTCATGAAATCAAAAACCTGATGCAATGCTTTGCGGTATGCATGTTGGTATCCTGCATCTGTTAAATTCTTTCCCTGGCATTTGTTGCAGCCTGTTACAGTGTTATTTTCATGGTATATTGCTGTTTTGAGGAACCATTTGCCACCTGCGATTACAATGTAGTCAAAGTTCTTGTATTGGCTGGTCCACTTGTCGTCCACAATGTCAAGATGGAGCTGTGTTTCTGAAGAGGAAACTCCATTGATGTCCTCGAATATATCTGCTTTGAGAAGGAATGGGCTCCATAGTGCCGAGAGTGTGAAGTTGTAAGAGGGGAACTTCCATATCCTTGATTTATATTCTTCATCATGGTACACCTCATCAGCTGCTTCCACCTGCACTGGACCACACAATCACTTGGACAAATCTATATCGATGCCACAAATCATGCGGCAATAATTGGTAAAGTAATAGATTAACAACGCATACCTGTGAAAGGAGCAATTGAAAGAGAAAAAACGATTGAACAAGAAAATGTTCTAGTTACTGAATATGAAGTTCAGACTAGAATACGTACATGGAGCAATGAATATTCACTGGAAGACACCTGGTGTTTACACTGGTTTATTCATGGCTAGTAAAAGTTTACTCTATTCCCACACCAAATGTTTTCGCACTAATGATCATTGATCACAAAATTAGTCTCTGGTTAGTGTTTGTTTACAAGTATTTCAGAATTGAGGTAGGCAAAGCTGTTTGAAAAAGACAACAAACTATCATGGAAGCAGTGGACCAACCATACATGCACAAGCTGTTTTCCACAATCCTACTTCTGCAGCTTTATTTACAAAGACATATCACTATCATATCATCAAGGACATTGCATGTAGTGCAAGCTGTTGAACTTTATTCCTCATGAATGAAATTTGGAACCACTCTTATAAATAATTACTTATTTATTAGCTCTAACCACTCTAACTACACCAACAATCTATGCAACTATTAGGCTAGATCACACCATCACATGAACTAGACTCTGTATAGACCTAATGGCCCCATTCCGAATTCTTGGCTTTATTGTAAAATAAAAAAGGAGGAAAAAAAACGAGAAACGTGAATCATTTTAGTTTCTTGTGATTTGACAAGCCAGCGAAGAGGAATCATGAGTGTGTCTAAAGCTGAGTAGAAAACAATTGACACCTAAGTATTACAGTTCACAAGAAACCATCTCTTGTCAGCCAGAGAGATCAAGAAAAGCATTAAGAAGCTCTAAAAAAGGAAAGTTAGAACAGAGAAGAGAGAACAGATAGGGTACTTTCTAATGACAAACCAAAAGGCCAAGCATGTGAAATTTGCAATTGGTTAGCAGAAGGAATTAACTGTACCTGTGAGAGAAGGCAAAGTAGAGATTGCACATGGTTGCGAGAGATGGAATCACCAATAAAGGCCCATGATTTATCTCTCATCATGTCAAGGAATTTCTTTGGACTGAACTTGGGTAATTCACAGTCCCTTGGGTTCCACCTCCAATAAAGGTACCCCGAATCAGGCCGTCCATTTCTCATGCAGTTCTGATGATCTTCAATCACACGGCAGCTCTCATTATCGTACCTTGGACCATTTAGGTCCGGCACCCAATCTCCCACAAAAAGATCACACTCCACTGCATCTAAATATTTCAAAGGAAAATTATAAGCATTGCATCAATACACACACACATACACCTGACATTTCTAACTTTTAATCACAAAACTTGTCGTTGTGGCCTTTCAATTCAATGTAAGAAAGAACCTGACTATAGCTGAGAAAAAAAAACCATGATCCATGTGGTTAAATTATGCCCCACTAGTGTTCTGATGAACAGTTTGATAGGTAGCAGGGAAATTAATACTTATTTAAATATTAACACAGAAGAAAACAGGTCCCCAAAGTCTAGAAACTAAAAAGTTTCAGAATTCACATTCCGTGACAGAAACCATTGCATGCAGAACTGAAAGATCTAAATGGTTCCAAACAACTGAAATCCCAAATAATTATCAGAAGAAAGAAGTAGAAGTGGGGTTCTGCCACTTTTCTTAATATATATTGTTCTAGTTTGACTCAGAGGGGGAATTTATCCTACCCAAGTAATGTAGAATTGTCTCCCAGAAAGGATAAAGGATACATGTGGTTTTTTACTAAAAATAACAAATCGCAAACACATTTTTTCAGTTGCAGACCATGCAGATGAACTGTCTTTGACACTACAAAGAAACATGAAATGATTTGTTACCTTGGGGAGATGTTTGGGTCTGGTTTACAGGAAAATCAACAGAATAAGATGGCGGAGGCGGAAAAGAAAGAAAGGGTGAGTGTGCTATTGCATTTGCAAGAGGGGGAGGATTGTGCACAACAGATGAAAAGCTGAAGGAATCGGTGAGGAGGAGGCGAATAATGAGACCCACCAAGAGACACGACACTGCCAACTTAAGGAAGACACGGTGATGACGATAGTTGTGCTTCTGTACGGATAATGGCTTCAAATCAGACCTCGTTTCCCTCATCTCCTGTCACTCCACACCGAGAAAGGAAAATCTGTGATGCTGAAAACAGTAGTTGAGAACAGAGGCTTGAGCCAGTAAACCGCTACTTTCTCAAAACAAAACAAACGGTCCTTATAAGAGTGACCAACTAATTGTGGGTATGGATAGAAACATTTTAGTATTAATAGAATTAAAGTGCTGCATGTTTTTTTGCATACTTCCGCTGCTTCTGTACTTTTATGTGTGCTAGCACTCACGGGCAAGGCTCTGTTTGGATTGGTAAATGTTAAAACAACGTTTGCACAGTTCCGAGGGAAGAAGTGAAACTTGTCCAAATAGAATGTGTGTCGTACTAACAACACAATATGCTGTTTGTCTGTTTTTATTTTATTTTATGTATTCTCATCTTTCTACAGCTTTTATGCCCTGTCATGTGTTGTTCTGACATTTTGTCATTTTATATTTTAAGATGGGATTTATATTTCATCTTTTGTACGTAAGTAAATTTTAATGAAAATTCTTCTTTTGAATTAACCACGCCATAGCTATAAAATCCCAGCAAAAAATGAATGAAAAAAGTTAATAGACAAATCTATTTGACAGACCAAAATCCTCCTAATTTCGAGTTTGCTTAGAAGGAAACTTTTGTTGCAACTGTTGTTTTCTTACCAAGTATTGGTCAACTTTTCAACGTTGATGCTGAAATAAACCTAAATTTTACAGGTTTATTTTAGAAATAAAAAGATTAAGATTATATCACATGTTAATGACGTATGCTGAGGGTATCATATTCTGTCGCAATTTTTCTCTTTATGTGCCTTTTTCTTTACATTGTCGTGATCGCATCTGAATTTCTTTATCAATTGGTTTCATTAATTCGGAAAGCTTTATTCTCTAAACTTTTTTTACCCAATCTCATCTCATTTTCTGTCATTCTTTAGTAATCAAATATATAAAATTTCAGGATAATCTCTTTTCTTTGTTACAGATGGTCCAACACAAAAAACTTAAAACTGCATAATAAATTTAAATCATGACGGAATCTGTAAAAGTATAGTTTGATTTTGGGTTTATTCAAATAACACAATCTTTTGAAAATCTTCTTAGGACAAACACATGTGAAAAGAGATCCGAATTACCAATTATCACAAATCTCAACGTGTTTAAATTAAATTAATAAAATGTATCCTATAAAAAAACACCCAATAGAAAAAAGTATATATTTTTTAAATAGATTTTAGTTCTTTAGAACATTAATATTTATTCTGGAGGGTAAAAATAATTTGATTAAAGAAAGTTGACGATAGATCTATAATGAGTGGTAGTTAGCCAACATAACCCTGTCAAAGATCCTATCATGCTTCTCTCATTTTTCTTTTTCTTTCTTTGCTTCTCTCCAATAATAGTTATACAGAACTATATGATATATAACTTCTCAATTTTAATAGTAATAAAGTAAATAATAATATTTAGGTGAAAAATTCAAGTGCATAGATGGAAGTTCCATTAATTAAATATAAGTGGGAAGAACAATATATATTAAAAACTATTATTTAATGTTTTATTAAAGATAACGTGAAATATTTTAGATATATATTTACTCTTAAACTTATGATTCATTAAATGCAAATTTCTCCAAAATACTTACCAACTCTGTGATTATATCCAGTCAAATAACCCAAACAATTATTTGGCATAAATATGATTTTCCATCATAAATTTGGTTATAATATTTTCTTTAACTCTAATTATCCTGTGAGGTGACGTGCACTGCAAAAATCAAAGCCAAAGCTGAAAGCTCAAGGCCAGCTCATAATCCTTTCCATTATTAATTCCTTTTATTTGAAAAAAAATGAAAAAGGATAGAGGTGTGTTGATGTGAATTGTATTCCACCCATTTTTTGTGTGTTGTTCCATATCTTATCTAAGATTATCATGAATAAACTTTTGTTTGGATTTTAGTTTGAATCACCTAAATCAATTTGTATATTTAACAATGTACCCTACATGGCCTACTTAATTTGTATATATTGAAAAATCAAGTCCAACCATATACTTAAAAGCTAATCAATTAGACAGAATTTTTCTTTAATTTCAAAATTAACTTATAAATTCGTGCTAAATCAAACTCACCAATAAGATATTTTTTTGTGTATAAATACATGTTTTCCAATATAAGATAAAGATATATATTTAATAATATCTACTACTTTCAATCATAAATATACTTAAATTTTAGATAATTTTTTACAAATACCTTTTATGTCTAAACAGAAGATTTACGATCAAATAATGTTAGAAAAAGACACTAAATATATCAAAAATTATAAGCAGCAACAAGAATGTGATTTTCCCCTTCATACAAGAACAAACACTTTATTAAAATATTTAATATATTTTTAGATAATTAAATAAAATTCACCTCAAATTTCAATTAACTTAATTTATTCTTATATGAAATCCATACGTATTATCTTAATAAAACAATCCTTTTTAATTTTTTTTTCTTTTACTTTATAAGTCTGAGGTATTTGGTATATGTATCAAAATGAATTATTTTATATCTTTGTTTTTTAAAGATAAAAAGTCTACAGTGTAATAAAATAGAGGAACAGCTCCTTTCAACTTACATATTCTCAAACGATAAAAAAAATTCAAACAATAATAAATTTAACTAATTTTACCTTCTTTAATAATATTATTCTTGAAACATAATTTATTTAACGGTCATTCTATTTTCAATAAAAAGATTATTCATCGTAGTAAGTTCCAATGAAAAATATTTTAGAAAAATGATATTTTGAATTAAAATTAGTATAATTAAATAATGTTAACTGATTTAATTAGTTAATATGTAATTAGTTATTTTTATTTATAGGTAAATATAAAAAATACAGGAAAACATAGGGATAAAAGAAAGAAAGTAATGAAAGTCTTGGATGTTTTCCCCCCGTAAAATAGATAGACAGATCAGGCTAAAGGGAACATGATGGGATGGAATAATATGAAAAACAGGGAATACAATTAAGCAAGCATACAATTATAAATAAGATATATTTTACAATATATATTATAAAAAGAATAAAAATATATATAATATATAAAGTTAAACATTAATTAATACATGAATAAATTGTGTTATAATTTGTATTTTTGTATAAAATATACTTCGTAAAAGTAGATCAAACTCAACATGTAAAATGTCAAATGGTAAGCTGTTAATATTTACCATAGTTACTTTGGAGCAGTCCCACCTTTCAATTGTAAGGTTTAAATCATAAAAAATAGTGATTTAAATGAGATTTTTTTTTGGAATATTTTACTAGTTAAATTAAACAAAATTATAAGTAAAAAATTAATGAAATTTCATTTTATAAAATTGAGTATTTATATAAACAATTTTTTTTATCTTTTTTTAAAAAAATTAGTTTTCTATTTTTTTTTCATATTTGACTATATCCTAGTAATGTAAATAGCTAGAGAAGAGAATATAACTTGAATATTAGAATTTTTTTGTTTAAATTAAATTTTTCTTTATCCTTTTTCTTTCTTTTGTTGCATGGGTGGTCTGTATGTCTAAGGACATGTGATTGCATGCGTGATTTGATGACAAGAATACCTACAGGTCTGGAGTCACCGTATTACTTTTGATTTGATACTAAATTTATGTGTGTATTATCTTTATAAAAAAATATATGATATGTTTAATTGATTTTTTAATCATGTTAGATTAATTATGTTGTATAGAAAAGGGATTGGATTGTAAAACATAAATGGATGTCATTTGATATTGATGATGTGAACATAATGTTTATTAAAGAGTAAGAATATTTGTCGTGTAATGGTAAATGTCTTGAATTAAGAATGTTTGTATAGAGATTATTTTAATTTTACTGTTTAATAAACTCATATTGAAAGATGTATCAGATATTTGATATAGATTTCTCTGATTTAGTTTACAATATAGGATAAAACAGAATCTTGTCAGTTATAAGAGTTTATCTTATCACATGAATAATGTTACTTATTTTTACTGAGTATCAAAGAAGATGATAATGTATAAGGGCAAAATCTTTAACGTTTAAATCCTATGCAAGTGTTTTTTTTTTTTTTGAGTTTAAATTCTATGCATATGTTTCTATTCTATAAGTCATCAAATATAAGTATATAAATGTTATGATAAATTGATAAACCTAATATAGGCATTTAAAAAAATTACAATTATATATGTAATACAAATTCATGTCATGGACAAAACCACTTGAACTTGTCATACAATGGAAGAATTTCATGTAATCTTGCAAATATTTCCAGTTTGTTCCATTATCACGTTCCAAATAATGTTTTCCGAATCAGATGGATGGAAAAAGATTCACCTTC
>Ga0123342_1005687_pt1 | contig 17867 bp, 7 predicted proteins | sample Turbeawhitnodule_FD_89960 | JGI IMG/M metagenome (GOLD analysis project Ga0123342, IMG submission 89960) | Root nodule microbial communities of legume samples collected from Mexico - Turtle bean Mexico white nodule | ecosystem: Host-associated > Plants > Roots > Nodule | place: Mexico: Nepantla...
ACAACACAATTAAAATCCCACTCACAACTTTTGACCTTTTACATATCCAAACTCCCATTCTACTCTTTTCTAGTAACTTCTAACTTTAAAACCCACAAATTACATTAAAGTTTATTCAACAGGTATAATAACATCATGAAATGCTCTACGAACATAAATAACTATGGATAATTTACACAACACTTTCCAATAATACACAAGTAGCAGATTACTCATGAAAGTCTTAGTAACCAACTAAGAAGACAAATCCAGTGTAAATAATTCAAAAGGGGCACATACATATGATGATCATCGTTTATATAAGAAGAGAGCACAAGACAGTTCAAAAGACAAAGCAGTAGATAAGTTTAGTTCCAATATCCTTTGCTGCGGATTAAATATACAGATGGAGACTAAGAACAACGAAGAACAACATGAGCAGCAAACCATAAATTACAGTGTGCACAAAGATGGATGCAACAGTGGTCTTCATGTTCATAAACTCAAAGGGTGCATTCTTCCCCGGCAACTGAAAGATCATTCCTGGGGACAATAGCCAAAATAATGCTGCAGCTATGAGGGGAGGAGCCCAATTGTTCATTGCAGACTTCAATCAATCGCTGCCAAAGCTTGAAAGAAATAAGAGGAAGTAGAAGAATAGATGCTAGAGAAAATATCAAAAGCACTAAACTAATGTTGCGTTCTATCCCTCAAAGGGAATTGGAATCCTATAAAGTTTGGCATAAAAATAATCAATCATTCATTCACTTTAACATATTCTGCCTCCTTTTTATCCGGGCCTCTTTGTGGCTTTTTCTGGATAAGAAAGGCATCGTTTTCTTTGGTGGTCAACAATCCCACGAGGCTTTTTCTAGAGAATAGTTGCTATAAATAATAAAAATGGAATTTCATTTGTATTGAATTGCAATAAACAGGGTTAGTAAAGTGAGGATGAAGATGAAGCATATCATTGTCCATTTAGTGTCCAATGACAAGCATGATTTCTTTATTGTCCCCTCTTTATGCCACTATTCATGGGGGTTGGACAAAACAACATTAAAAGAAACATGAAAGAAAAAGAAGCTACAAAAGCAGAATACCAATGGCCAACCACACATAAAAACACACACATGCACTAAATGGAGTTTTTTTTTTCCTGAAAGAACTTTTTAAACTTTGGCATTTCTCTTTCTTATGTTCCTTTTATTCTTTAGCTTTACTTGTGAGGTAGCAGTGGGAGTGCTAACAAAGAGAGGGTTTATTAAAAATAAAAGAAAAAGAATAAGCTGAATTTTGATGCATTAATTAGAAATTATTTTAAATATCATTTGAGCACAGATTCTTCTTCAATTGTGGTGGATGATGAGTTAATAAAATAATAAATATGAGAGGGATGATAAATATGGGAAGGGAGAGGAGGTGAGTTATGTATCTATACCTATATATAAAGGGGATTCCTCACTTTAACTGCTCTAAATTGTTTTCCAATTTCATCCTTACTTTATATTTTATTTTATTAATTTATTTTGGTTATTTGGACATTTTATAATTTTAGAAGTTAATAAAACAGTTTTTTAATTTTCAAATAATATTTTATTTTATTTGTTGTTACTTAACTGAGAGATGGTAGTTACTTTTTTGTTTTAAACGAATCTTCTTCTCTATTAAATAAAAAATTAAAAATTAAAGATATTTGTTAATATTTGCTGCTAGATGTGGACCGCATTAGCATGAGAGTGGAGTTACTTTTCTGTTTTAATATGATATTCTTCTCTATTAAATAAAGAATAAAAAATTAAAGATATTTGTTAATATTTGTTGCTAGATGTGGACCGCATTAGCAGGAGAGTGGAGAGATTGAAACGTTACTTTTTTTTGTTTTAAACTGATTTTCTTCTCTATTAAATAAAAAATTAAAGCTATTTGTTGTGTCTTTCACTAAGTTTTCTTTTGCACATATAGTCTCACTCTCGAATACAATAACAAGAACAAGATTCAGATGGTCGAACCCACCAAAAACCTCCAGAGTCATTTGATGGAAACCAAGGATTGAAACATCACCACTTTTACCATCAAATGAAATTGTTGTACGAAAATGATATATTGTTTGGGATATTTAAAAAATTATTCAAACGGCATCAATCCAAGTTTGCATAGAGAAAGAAAACTTTAATCTGGAAGATGGTCCCCACCCACATCATCTTCCGAGTATTAGATAGATTATTCCACTACAGGGAGAGACATTCATGTAAGGTGTTTTACTTTATTATCACCTGCCATTGTGGTTTCTTTGTTTTTAAATCTCCCATATAGGCACAAAGAAAAAATAGGACGATTCATTCATTTCGTTGGCCAATCGAGGAATCTTCGGCGACTTCTTCTCTCAAATCTCTTCTAGCACCCACCAATATCACTCACCGAGAATTCATATGTTATGCTTCAATATTTTCTTTTATGTGTCATTTAAATTTTATAAATGTCAATGTAGTATTTATTTTCAATTTTCTATTTATTAAATTTTACAGCTAAATTTTATTTTGTGTTAAAACCAAAGGCAGATTCAGAAAGGGACCAATGAGTTGATTTTGTCTACCAAGTTAGGTGGCCCTATTTTTTTTACTTTTTTAAACTATAATAATCTATAATTTTTACTTATTTTGATATTTGACATTTTTTTTTCTAATGATTGTATATTCGCTCATGTGATTTCAGATGTCATTGAAAGCAACAAAGAGAGATGACAATGTTAATTGTTTTCTAAAATATATGAACTTTGCCATTAGTACATGGTATTAGTGGTGTTTTGGAATGTGTTTGTTTTCATAATTTCTAACATCTAAAATTTGATATTTGGCTTCAGGAGGGTCAGAGGGTTACTCTAAATGTTTATGACTTGAGCCAAGTACTTGCATGACAACTTTCAATGTCGCTATTAAAGGCATATGGTGAGTGCTTCTCTTTATTGGTGATTACGAAAAAATGTGAAAGGTTGATTTCATTGTATATTCATCTCTTTAAGTTTCCACCTTTGTTGATGAGTCTTACTTTTTACAAATTAGTAATTTTGTTTGTACATGATGTAAATCACTTACATATTGATTTGTATTTGTCTTGCAAATGTGAAACATGTTCAAGATGTGCAAATGATTTGCACCAAAGTAGAAGAAAGTGTCTAATGTGCCAAGCATCAATGATGGAAGTGATACGTGCTTATTTTATATACAATAGTTTTGATATTATAGGGTCACGTACATAATCAAAATACATGTTAGTGACAATTTCTTTAACATGATGTTTTTAAGTACTTTCTTTTAATAATTTTTTGTTGAGATTCTTTTTTTCATTTTAGATTTGGATCAAAGACAAATGGGTTATCAAATGGGAATGATTTTCAGAATATAGTTACTTTTTTAATTTGCAACTTTTAAATATCTTAACCTTCTATAATAGTGGATGAGCTTGATATCTATTATACATTTGGTATATATATTATTTCTACAATTCATTATAATTCTTGAAATATTTATTTTTGCTAATATTATTATTTATTTTCTTGCATAGTTTTATCTTCCATAAAATTTTGAAACCTTTCTATTTGTAAATATTATTGAAGTGTTGTTTTATATATTTAGTGATCATATTTTAAGATTAATTTTAAATTATAACGTTTAAATAATAAAAGATTATAGTTGATATATTTATAAGCATTACCGAGAAGAATATAAATGATTTAATTCACTTTTATAATTAATATATATATATATATATATATAAATATTATTGATAATTATATTTATAAATATTAAAAATCTGAAAAAACATACATATTATAAATAGTTTTGTATATCTCTTTCATTATTAACTATATTAATATATTAATATAATTATTTGTACCAAAAGTAATTATCTTAAAATTTATATGTTTATAATTAATTATTTTAAAAATACAATTTGTTTTTAAAATAAATCTTTTCTTTATTTCCCTCCAATAGGTTTATCCTAAGAAATGAACATATAATGTATAAAAAAATAGTCTAGAATAGTAAATAATTATGTTATTTGTTATTTCTTTAATCTCTAATTTCAATAATTAATAATAATAATTATTATTAACAAAAACGCATTTGTTGACATTGTGTAATTTTACCATAAATTTATATGTATATGCATATTTTAATATTTGACATGTTTGTGTATTCTAATTTTTAAAATACAATGTAGGTATATATGTATTTTTTATGATAAAAAGTATTTAAAAATGTGGATACAGTCGTTGTAAATATTAAAAAATGAAAATACATATAAATTGTCAAATACTAAAAGATTATACTTTTAAATGATAGGGAAAATGAAAGATCTCGAATACTATTTTTTATTTGATATCTTGGAATTTATTATTGGAAAACCATGATACGGTAAACATAAAGTTTTGTTTTCTTCTATGTTATAATTTTGTATAACATTTATAAATTTATTATATATAACTATTATGTTAGGTATGTTTTCTTCACAACATATCAGTAGTAGATGTACGTAGATAATTTATGTGTCTTTTCATATGTGTTTTATTTATTAAAATGAACTATAAATTTATAATCTTAATATAAACATAAAGAAATAAAAATAATTTATTTAATATAAAAATAATTTTTTATCAAATATTTAAAATTATAAATATTTAAATTTTTTTATCAAATTTTATATCATTTTGAATTTTTCTAAAATTAGCTCTAATACATTATCGAAAATAATATTTCAATAAAAATAATATTTTAATTAAAAATAATTATAATTTATAAATATCAAAATAATCTTTTAACAATTTTTACATATTAGGGTAAATTTGTAAATTTACATTTCTATCAATTAAAAAAGTATAATTACAATCAAACCTATCATATCATTCACAAACTTTCTTAAATTTTTCCTATACTTTCTACTCTATTTACTTTAATCCAAACAATATCATTTTTTTCACATTTTCTCTTCAAATCATCTCAAATCCTCTCCTTCAAATATACTAATATACTTCCCAATTCAAACAAAGCAGTTTACAGAATAAAAATGTTAATTTAATTTAAAATATTAAATAAAAAAATCTAAAGTAACTATTGATTATAAAGTAATTTTCATTATAAAAAGAAATCCAATAAAATATATTATTAGCATGACATAAAATTATAAATTTATACTTCAAAAAATCCCGAATCATAAAAGTAAAATAATAAGAATGTTTTCTATTAATCATCATATCACGTATTAATTAAAATGTTTATTTTGGTATAAAAATTGTAAAAAATATTAAAAGTGATTGATATAATAAAACTAAAAAAAGATTAGAAGTTTATAAAATAATCCATGACCTCCTATTAATATAAAAAATTTAAACATAAATAATAAAACAAAAATATAATTATTGAATGATTAGAAGTCATAACCACATATATTAGAAAGGATGAGTGGGGCAAGAGCGGTTTCATCACATCTACTGCTGGGTCCACCAAACCAAACCCGATAAAATCCGGATCCGGATATCTAAACGTATTCAAAAAGTTAACGTTAAACCAAAACCAATTTCCTAGTATCGGGTACAGACAAGCATAGCCACCTATGAATGAGGCAAAAACAAAAACTCACCCCGCAATCCTTTACTTGTGCTTCCCAGTTCCCAAGCGTCGCTTTCGGTGATTTCCTCATTACTCTTCATTATTTTCCAAGCACCACCCTAAAGCCACCGCCTTTTCTCTTTTCTCCTTTCTCCACCGACAGCCACATTTTTCTTTTCTGGGTCGGAAAGATTCGCGTTCTTTTCTGATTTTCTGGGAAAATGTCTGATTGGGCACCGGTGTTAATCGGGGTGGTGCTGTTCGTGCTGCTTCAACCGGGGTTGCTTTTTTCCTTTCCGGGAAACGGGAAGCAACTTGAGTTCGGGAGCATGAAGACCAACGGCAAAGCTATTTTCATCCACACACTCATCTTCTTCGCACTCTACTCGATCCTAATCTTGGCTGTTAAAGTTCACATATACACCGGCTGAGCCGGTTGCCGTGATCTGGGTTCCCTTCCTCCTTCAAGGTATAATATTTGTTTACTGAGAAAAGAAATACCATTGTTGTAACTGGCTGTTCTGCCTTTTGCTTTATTGTTGTTGTTACCTATGTATGCAAATAAAAAAGCAAAGATTTTTCCTTTTCGCTATGGAAAATGCATAGATCTGACAGTTTTTTGGTGGTTCGCTTTGATGGGCTTAGTATAAGTGATGTTTTCGTTTGAACTAATTAACTTCCTTTTCAAGTGCTTTCTGGATCCAAAAGCTGGATTTTGTTCTGGATGAGAAGGGTATTTTAGGTGAGTTGTGCCCATAACTGTAGTTAAAGCAATATGATGTTTTTACCTGATGCAACATTATTTTAAATTGCCTAAACAAAGTTAATTTTTTATTGAGTATCAATTCATTGACGGGAAATTAAGTATATAAGTATACATGTATATATGAACTATGTATATAAACCTTTATTTAAAAAGGTTTTAGCTAATATTTCATAAATATCTCAGAGTGAATCAAATCAGGTATAATATTGGTTTTGAAGAATGTATAATCACATTAAAGTCGTATTAAGCTGTGGCTTTGGTGTGAACAAGGGAAAGTTGAAATAACCAAATTCTCTTGTGGCCATTTTGTATAACAGGGTAAACACACATTGTGATTTGTGGATTTTAATCACAGCTGTTGTGTAGGAGCTTCGGGGTTGTTGATGAAAGATCATATATCCAAGCTATCATGAATTATTTTTAAATTTGCACTTGTGGGGTCTTTGACGTGTTAATAAGGGTGTTTAAAACTAATTGATATAAAAAATAAAAATAAAATCAATAGCCGATTAAATAAATTAGATGAATTTAATTTTTTTAAATGGAACGAAATGGTTTGATGTCTGATTTAAGACTTTGAAATTGGTCCAAATAGAATCATAATTAATTATTTAAATTTTTTTTTTACATGAGAATTATGTGACAGAAAAATTTGATATGTGTAATTTGGTTATTGATCTAGTTCAAAGTAAATGATTTATTTGAATGAGTTCAAGTGTCTTTTCTAACTCAATCAACTTTTTGGTTACTCTCAATTTCGGTAACAAAACATTATTTTCGCTAACTGTACTAAATTTGTTAGTCCTTATTGACATACTTTGTTGCTTAAAAGGTGTGTTGGTCTTACTTAATACTTACGTCTTTTTTAACACCCAACTTACACTATTATGAGGTATTCTTTTAATATACACTCAATCGATCAAAGGCTGATTTGTAACAATTCATAATCCTCAACTTGAGCCGAATAGAATGAAAAGGCCTGAAGAACGTATTAAAAGAAGAGCGTTCTATAAACTAACTCAACTTACATTATTATGAGAAATCCCTTGAAAATGCACTCAATCGTTCAGGGACTGGAGAAGTGTTCTAGAAACAAATTGTAAAAGTTTCCAAATATCACTTTCACGAGAGTTGTCAAACTGTATGGCGTAAGATTCATATAATGTCGATTCAAGCGGTTTATTTTTGTTCCCATCTCTTCTCTTTCTTCTTTTGGAGCAATCTTCCTTTGAGTTTCATTTCTTGCTTCACTTGGTGTTCGTACTCTTCTGGATTTTCGTTTTCTTTATGAAATTACCCTTTTCGTTTTTTCTACTCCTTTTTGGGTTTTCGTTTTGCGCTTCTAAAGTTTGTCTTTCATTTTTGTTGGTTTTTATGGGTTTTTGTTTTGCTTGAGATTATCTTTCGTTTTTGTTGGTCTTTTATGGGTTTTACTTGTGAGATTTTGAGTATAGAGTTCTTATTTTCTATCCATGGCCGTTTATGATGTGTCCTACTCTTAGGTCAAATGGAACTTCGTAAGGAGATGTCGGAGTATACTTCTTTTAATAATGTTAGGCTTTTCGCAATTTTCAAGCGATTAGCAAGACCGTGGAAAAAGGCATGATGGTTCAAAATTGTGAACTAGATGAGCTTGTTTGCAAGAATGAGTCTAAATGATGTTGAGGACAATTTTTTTTATATCGTTTTTATTAAGCTCGACCTCCATATTCTTCTGAACTCCTTTTATAAGGAAGTACTTATAATAATGAATGTTGTTAACAACTAGGTTTTTTTTATGCGATTTACATGCATTATGCATAAACTTTAGGATAGTTTTGACCTCAAACATATTTTTGTTGAGTTTAAATTTTTGTCTTGTCAGTTGTGAGCTTTGTTAAATAGTGTTAGCAGATTTAGTCTCTGGACATTTTTTCAATTATCCTATAAGCGCTTTAAGGGTCGCCTTTTGAAAATCCGAGCCTTTACTCCCAAGCCATTCCTATCTGGAAGGAGATGCGAAGATGTTGGAGAAACAAGATTTGCCCCCACACTACAAAGACATGCAAGGATTCTTCCACAATGTGATGGTTATAACTCAATCGACTAATTACTGATCTAATACTCTTCTATTAATTTAATAGAAAAAGGTGAAGCAACTTGCAACCTCTTAGCAAGAGATGGTTCGACTTAGAGCGAGGCATTCGAGATAGATCATCTTCACTTCCAAGTAGAAGAATGGGCGAAAGAGAAGGCTATGAGTCTCTTAGTTTCAAAGAAAAAAATACGAGATCCTCGCCTTTAAGAGAAAGAAATTATATATAAATTCAATTACATTAATGTCAATTAAAATAATAAATTTATTTATTATTTGAAAAGATCTATTATTAAAACCTTAAAGCATGAATATAATTATGCTCATTAGAGTTTTATTTGTAGATGACTTCAATAGTTGGATGAGACATGATGTGTTTTAAAGACAAAATATTATTTTATATTTCTTTCGATTTGGTTTATTAGGTTTAAGGCAACAACTTAAGAATAATGGTGAGTGAACATGTAATAAAATTATTAAATAATATCTTTAAGTAATTATTGTTTAATATAATGATTAGTTTTTTTTAAATCTATGATGAATTATGTTATACGTATTCTCATGCAGCTTTTTAACCTTGTGCATGTTACTAATATCATAATTGAAGTTTTTTCACAGTGAATCTTTTTTAATTAAAGTCTTAAATAACATATATATTAAAGTTGAAAATAAAGAACAAATATTATATTTACGACTTGATAGTTTTTGTTTTTATCTTTTAGTAAGATGAAGTTTGAAGATGATTTGGAGAAATTTGGAGAAAAGAATGCACAAAATATAGAAATAAATTAAATACTTTTGTTAGTTATAAGTTGTAATTTCTTTTAATTTTGAAAGTTTACTAGATGACATTAAACTATAGGTTTTAATCTTTGGTTGTATAATGTTTTCAAATCTAAATTATGGTAGTCATATATTTAATTACATTTTTAAATGTTACAAGTTTTGTTTATGTTATTTTCAATTACAACAATTTATAAATATTGATTTAATTTAATTTCATATATTTATTTATTCAATTATTTCATAAAAATTGAATAAACAATCTTTTAATAGTTTATATTATTTATTATATTTTTATATTATAATAATAATGTATTAGTACAAATTATTAAGTACAAGTTGAGAATAATGTGGGTGGACATATAATAAAAATTATTAAGTAATATTTTTGAGTAATTATTGTTTAATATAGTGATTAGTTTATTTTTTTAAAATTTATGATGAATTACTTTATACATATTCCAATGTACCTTTTTAACCTTGTGCATGTTACCAACATCATAATTGAAATCTTTTCATGAGTTTAATTGAATGAAAGAAATTTATTTATTTTTAATTAAAGTCTTAAATAACATATATATTAAAGTTGAAAGTAAAGAATAAATATTATATTTACGACTTGATATTTGTTTTACCCTTATGCAAGATGAAGTTTGAAGATCATTTGAAGAAAAGAATGCAAAGAATGTAGACATAAATTAAATACTTTTGTTAGTTATAAGTTGTAATTTCTTTTAATTTTGAAAGTACACTACAAGAAAAAATGGTTTTAATGGAGGTTTATTTTTACATTATTTAGGGTTAAAACTTCTATTAATTCATTTATTCAGGGTTACAGTTTTCCTCGCTAAACCATCCTTGGGAAACGTGTTCCCCGGGGTTTTTTTAAACCTCAGAAAAAGTCTTTCAGAACTCCTGTTAAATACTATGAGTTTAGGAACCTCCGTAAAATAACGTGAGTTTCAAAACTTCTGTAAAATACCTTGGGTTTAAAAATCTCCATTAAATACCATGGGTTTAAAAACCTCCGTAAAATACCATGGGTTTAAAAAAACTTCGTAAAATACCATGGGTTTAAAAACCTCCGTTAAATACCATGAGTTTCAAAATTTTCGCAAAATGACTTGCCTTTTGAAAAAACCTTCAACCCCATTTTCGACCATCTCTAACTATCTTTCTGACTTCTCTCTTCCACCATAGACACACTACTCTCCAGCCTAGACTCAATGGTTGTCGACGATAGTCAGAGCAAAGAATCACAATTCAGCCACACTTATATCTATTATATCTAAGGAGAAGAAACACTAAATAAGGCATTATCTTCTTCTTACTCCAATATTGCTTCTTCCATCACCTTACTGACCCAACTAGGATCACAAGCCATCGTTACCTAGCTCGGCAACAAATTATGTTTATCATTTCTTTATATATCCTAAATAATTGCATTATCTGTCAGATGTAGATTTCAAAGCCATGTGTATTCCTAGCTACGTGGGTTTCAAAGATTGCAAGAACATATTGTGAGGATAAATTAATTTTATTACTTCTGACTTTCACACTGAATTAATTATTGGATGCATTTTAAAATAAAATCCTTAATTTAAAACATTTCAAAATTATGAGAATTAAATATTAACAATTATAACTAAAATAGCACATAAAAAATATACGTACATCAAAAGTTAAAACAAAATAAGTCAAGTTTTCTGAAGTATGAGCTCGTAACAAAAAAATAAAATAGGAATTATATAAACCAACTACCATCAATCATAAAAAATATGCACCGTTGAAATACTTATTATCTAATATTAGTAGTTGAAATACTTATTATCCAAGATTATTTTGCTAAATTTTTTAAATAATTTTTTGAAACTTTAGAATACTTATTTGTAATGTATTACGCTTTCAAAATTTTAGTTATAAAATATAATAAAACTATATAATTTTTAATTATTTATTTCTAAATAGATTTAATTATATTTATTTATTGAATTTTGAAAAATCTTGAGTGTTTTATTGAGGTTCTACAATAAATCTTTGGAATTTAATGAAGGTTAAAAAAACCTCTGTTATCTTGTTGAGGTTTTAGAATAAACCTTTGAAACTTAACAAAGGTTAAAAAGACTTCTGTTAATTTGCTGAGGTTTTAGAATAAACTTTTGAAATTTAACGAAGGGTAAAAAAACCTTCATTATTTTGATGAGGTGTTAGAATAAACCTTTGGAATTTAACGAAGGTTTAAAAAACCTTCGTTATTTTGCTGAGGTTTTAAAATAAACATTTGCAATTTAACGAAGGTTAAAAGACCCTCCATTATTTTGCTGAGGTTTTAGAATAACCTTTGAAACTTAATGAAGGTTAAAAAAAACCTCCGTTAATTAAATCAATTCATAGGGTTATATTAGTCTTCGCTAAATAACCTTCATTAAAATCCCTTTTTCTTGTAGTGTTAGGTAACATTAAACTATAGGTTTTAATCTTGGGTTTATAATTATGTTTTTAAATATAAATTATGGTAGTCACACATTTAATTACATTTTTAAATTTTACAAGTTTTATTTATGTTATTTTTAATTACAACAAGTTATAAATATTGATTTAATTTCATTTTATATATTCATTCATTCAATTATTTCATAAAAATTGAATAAACAGTCTTTTAATAGTTTATATGATTTATTATATTTGTATATTACAATAATAATGTATTAAATAAATTAGTGGCTTAATGCATTAATCATTTTTTAGAAATATTATAAATGTGGTTTAAAGGAATAACTCACATTTCATAATTATTATAAGGGTTATCTAAAATGTAACTTCAAAAGAATAAATCACATTATATTACAGGTTATTTTGTGTTATAAGATAAATCAATATAAAAATATAGAATAATTCTTTTATCCTTATTCTATTTCATTGCATGTTATTTTGCATGTGCTATTTGAAGAAGGAGAGTATTTTCAAAAGGATATTTTGAAAACTCACTGATAAATCGTCCGTAATACAAACTATATATCGTTTGACCATTAAGTATCAAATGATACTCTACAAAAAGATTTAAAAGAATTTTTAAAAACACAATTTAATCTCCCCTTCTTATCTTTTTCCTATTTTTTATAAATTTTCATCTTGTTATTTTTATAGATGTAGGTGTTTTAATTCATACTTGAATTCTTAATACTTAATTAAGTGTTTGATTAAGCTAATGTATCATATCAATATTTTTATTCTTGATATGATAAAACAAAAAGTCCATATATAAATGGAGTTATCTCTATTTCAATAATTACTTAATTCATACACTACTATAAAAATATCTTTTAGATAGTGATTTTTAAAGGTCTAAGGTGACGGTTTTAGAGTCATAGTCTATAAACACATCGTCTATAGTTTTAAATTATACACTACGGTCACACAATCGTAGTCTATTAGATCACTACAGGCGACAATTATGTACCAAACCATCGCCTATAGCATACATAACCCTAAAATGTTTTCTTCAATCTTGTTCTTATTTTTTTGTTGTTGATAACCCAATAATTGGTACCGTTTGTGGGGATAAGAAAAGAAAGTCAAAAGAATAAAGAAATGGTCACCAAGTTTGATGTCAATAAATTTTTGAGAGAGAACAATACAACTTCGAGTTGTGGAAACTCAAGATGGTGGACAAAGGTTGTGGTAAAAGAACAAAGGTTGTGGAAGAGCTCAAAGAGCTTCAAAGGTGACACACAACAACGACAAGGAGAACATGAGCACCAATTTCAAACTTGGGAACTCACTCGTTCAACATTGAAAATGGAGAAAAATCCATAAAGAAAACACAAAAAGTATGGAAAATAACATAACAAACAATAAGAAAGACATATTACAAGGAATGAGAGTAATGGAAGCAAGGAGAAGACAACAATGGGAGCAACAAAGAACAAAGCACAAAAACAAAAAGGCATAGAGTGAAAAATAAAAAAGCATATAGACAACGATTATGACCTAATAACTGTAGTCTATATGGTAGACATAGATATAAGCGATTATTGTCCAAAAAATTGTAGTCTATAGTGGTCATTGTAGACGACGATTGCCCACCAAACTATAGTTTATTTGTTATGTTTTCAAATAGATGACGATTGTAATTAAAACCATAATCTATATGTTGATCTTATTTTCAAAATTGTCACTGTCTTTTCTTAGATGACGCTTCTACTTAAATCGATGTCTATATACGTCATAAAAATTCTCTTTTTTTCACTAATGATGTTTAACAAATTTGAACTAAATCGATGTATGAATAACAAAATTATTCCAACAATTACTTATGTTTAGTAGCATTTTAAAAAGATTTTAAAACATAAGTGATTGTTCGTCATGAATTAATCTTTCTTGATGAAGTTAATTTTATATAAAAACTATAATTTAATTTAGTTCATTTTTAGTTAGATATTTTAGAAAAAATATTTTTTAAAAGGTTATCGACACGATATACTCAGGGATGAATTTATAATTAATTAGTATGCTTAATATTGTTTATTGTTTTCTCCATAAATAATAATTAGTATTATATTGAGCACAATTTTTAGTAAAAATGGCTCAAATATCGACTATCTTACTAACTATGTAATTGTTGAATCTCTTTTCTCTGTCCATATAAGAAAATATTAGTTTATTATAGTTGTGTGTATATTTGGATTAATTTTGTGTTCTTATTAGTGCAGATTTAGCTCTGAATTGTTTAAGTATCTATTCCGACAAGCTCTGGTCCTATCCTGACATGGTCCAACTATTGTTTTAATATGGAATTGTGTTCCAATACTATACATTGTTATTTTGTTCAAATTTATAGTATTAGTTTAATGTGTTTGTGATAGATGATTAAAATATGAGAGATCGGATCTATAATTAAACCTTTCTATTATGGGTTATTGATACTTGATTTATGTTATTTACGGTTGACATGTTCGCCTGTTAATTCAAATGACAATCTCTGATAGGTGAGAGATTCTTTAATAAAAGAATTTCGATTTCATGCGAAAATAGATAAATTAAAAACTGTAATTCGAGTTAACTGGCGAACGAGTCTTCCTGTTAAGGATTTGTTTTTTTTTTTATTATAGTTGTTTTCACTACTAAGATGTTTTCTTGAATCATGGCGTGGCAATAATTTTAATAGCTAAAAGTAAAATTTATAACAATAGTTAGTTGCCACAAACTGCTTTTTAAAATGTGAAAATTTAGCATTTTTTTAGTGAGCTTAAGAAATCAACCACGCATTTCAAAGATTTATAATAAAATCTGCATTAAATGAGTAATTTTGTTCAGATATGATTTATTCATATTCAAAATAATTACCATTCCAATCCTTAAAAACTTGTTAAAACACACAAATTGCAATCGTTTGTCTCAACAAATGGTATCCATCTTTATCGTTTAATTGAAAAAAATATACATATTCCACCCGGAAACTGCAAAAGTTTGTCAGAGATTTGAAAGACTGTTTAATAAAAAAAATTCCATCTCAGCTAAAATTATTGGAAAAATTAAAATACTTATGTTTTAGATCTTGGTAGAATTTGGAAATATATTTGGAATTATCGAGAAATTTTTAGATTATAAAATTTGAAATATATTTATAAATTTATTGATTATCTATTTTAAAAATATATTTTAGATTAAAGAATTTAAAGAATATTTTAGATTTTCAATAGTTAAAAAATGTATTATGAATTATGTAATACATTTTCATATTATAAGATTGTGTAATTTATAATAATTTTTGAATTATACAGAAATACATATTTAAATTAAACAATTAGAAATATTTTAAAATTTAAAATTTTATAATTTGAAATATACTTTTGAATTATTCAATCTAAAATATTTCCAGTTTATAAATAATTTGAACTTTTCCTATAACTGCGGGGGTGTAGGAAGAAGTTGCGGAGGTGTTGAAAAAATATCCAAAAGATAAATGTTAACTTTCAAACAAAAAATTATGATCAAAGGCTGGTCCAACTTTCTTAGAAAGATCAAGAAAAACTTTGTTAAGTATTTATTACATTCAAGGACAATTGATTCTGCATTCGACAAATTTAGACTTGCATTCGACGCCAAATGTCCAAAATATTTTTATAGTTTTTCAAAATCTCTTTTTCAAAATATGTTTTTAGATTTAGATTTTTGATTTTTTTTAAATGTATTTTTTTGTATTTTATAATTATTTTTCTAAAATAAGATTTTAATTTTCTAGTTCTATTCCAAAATTTCATTTACAGGACACAAAATCTATTCTAAATTTCTTTTTATAAAATGTATTTTTTAATTTGGAATTTTCAATTCCAAAATGAGAAACAGTTTTAGAATTCCAAAAGTTGATTGGTTTAAGTGCAGAAAGCAATTGACACATTCAAGTCGAACAATAAGTTCAGCAAATACTATTAACCAAGTTAAACTTAGAATCCGTTTGCTTTAAGATGTTATCCGCGGGAAGCAAGAACAATTTTTGGTCTCAACTATAAATTTGGATAATAAATTATCAATAAAATATAAATATTCATTTTTTGAATGCGTAAATTGAAAATTAATATTATTAATTTTTAAACATATGTGCAAGTAAAGTTATTTTTCATTTTTTAGAGTTGCTAAACATATTGGATTCGGAGATTCTATGAAATTGCATCCACAATTTTCTTAAGCAAAATACCCATTAGGAATTAAGAGCATGAGATGTACTAAATACAAGTGAATGCGACCAAAATCACACAGAACAAACATTACGAAGACTACTGAAATTAAGCAGTAACAAAAGACATAATTCCTATAGTTTTATATCTCCTTTTCCAATTCGGAACAAGTTTTTGGTACACAGTACCGAAGATGAAAAACTTTGAAGGGAAATTAGTACATGAAGGAGCAAAAGAAAAAAAAGGGTAATCGTAAACATACTGACGGAGATTTGTGGTGTCTATATAAGGTGAAATTGGAATGATCAGTTGATGTGTACGTGAATGCCTATTGCTACAATCAAGATGGTAAGTATGCAGAAAAATATGATGGCATGAACCAAAATTGCAATCCCACTAGTGCTCATGTTGCCAAACTCAACAACCCTAAACCTTGCTGGAAATTGGAACAACAAACCAGGAGACAAGAGTATGAACAAAGCCACTGCCACAATAACTGGTCCCCAATCAGCACCCATTTCCCTTTACTCTTCACTCTTCACTTCTCAGTTTCTGGTTATGCTTCAGTGTTCTTGCTTGAGTGAGAAAATAAGCCAAATATGGATCATGTGGTCAAGTGGGGGGCTTTCTCAATAAGTAGAACACTTCCTTGGTGGTTAAGGAGAAGGGGATGCCAAACTTGGAGAGAAAAAAAGACAAGGGCTAAGGAGAGAAGAAAGGTATGTTAATTGTTGTGGCCAGTGGGGTTTGCTTTATGTGCCAGCCAATACCTTTATTTTTCCTCATAAGCTTGTGATAATGTTTCATCTCAGAGTGTCTTTTTCTCTTATTGCTTTACTATTTCACTAAAGTGGGTGTGATTTATTTATTAAACTATGTTGATTTTTTAAAAAAAGGAAAGAAACGCGTGTGAAAAGATTGAGTTGTTGCATGAGACGACACTCTGGGAGCTTCCTTAGTTTATGTGTGCAAAGCCAAAGCTTACACATGAATCTTAAAAAAAAGGAATGCATGCTCATAAAAGGAGAAATCAAAGGAAGTCTTGGTCAGATATGACATCACATATTATATAAAATATTTATTATTTATTTAGGGATTAAAACTAAGACCAATGTATTTTTTTTTTAAATCTGACACAAAATGTAAAACTTACAAAAGATTAAGGAATTAAATATGAAATAATGCAAATATACCTACAATTTATACAATATAAACTATTTTATTTATCTCTTTTAATCATTATGTGGGACCATGAGAAATAGTTTGTTCCCAATAAGATAGGCCTAGCTAGTCTCCATCTCTCCCTCTATTTTTCCCATTTACAGACTCATGGAATAAATCTGAACAGAAATCATTGGAAGATTCAAGGAGGAATTTGGAAGATTCGTGGGTGGAATACTTAGATGATCGATATTATAGAGAGAGAGAGAACACAGAGAAAAAAGTGAAAGCAGATGAACTCTTTGCACGTATATATAGGCACGTTACAATTTAATCATGGCGTTTTGAAGATATGGTTAAATTAATGTTTTCCTACAAGTTACCTGTAATGTTATGCCATGTACATGTTTCCACTCTAGGAATGGGATCTTATTCTCTCCATGCGTCTCTCTATAGTTTAAAGCTAAAACATATTTTTGTTCTTTTATACTTAAAAGTTAGTTGTTAATTATTTTCCTAATACTTTCGGGGTGTATTCTGTGGTTTTGATTGCAAATTTTGAAATTTGGTATGCGCGCTAGTCGAAAATAAGAACAAAAACGAGTTAAATATTAACTTTTTTTTCATGGTTCCTCGAAAATCTTTAAATTTGTAATTCAGAAATGAAAGAATATTCTCTGTTTTATTCAATCTGTCCCTCATCTATAGCAATGATACATATATATAACCATAGCATTAGAACCGTACAGATTCTTTTTCTCACATAACATCTGTAATTAAGACTAATTATAGACCCATTAATAGTGATTATATTCCTATAA
>Ga0123342_1005688_pt1 | contig 17865 bp, 11 predicted proteins | sample Turbeawhitnodule_FD_89960 | JGI IMG/M metagenome (GOLD analysis project Ga0123342, IMG submission 89960) | Root nodule microbial communities of legume samples collected from Mexico - Turtle bean Mexico white nodule | ecosystem: Host-associated > Plants > Roots > Nodule | place: Mexico: Nepantla...
GATAATGTAATATATTAATTTGGTTATTAGATTAATAAAAAATATGAAAAAATTGTTATTGCATTTGGAAATAAATAGAAATGAGAATTAATTATTTGAAAAATAAATAGAGAATTGTGGGGAGTTTTAAGTTATACGTTTGTCTTGTCCACATGTAATTGTTGTTTGCTCATTTTGTCATTTACAGCTAACGACATTTATCACCCCAGTGTACAGTCTCCACAATATTTCCAAGCTTATGAGATCTAATTTAATCCATGAAATAGATGATTCAATTCTAAATAAACAAAAAAAAATGTTCATATTGCAAAACCGAAGGTCACAATAGAAGCAATTGTCTACCGAAACAAGTTTGATAATAAAATTCAATTTTAAGTTTGATTATTAATTTCCTCATTTCTTTATCTAAGTATTTATTCCTTCATAAAAAAATTATTTATCAAATTAATTTCAAATATTACATAACTTATAATTTTAATTATAATTAAATAATTATAATATATATATATATATATATATATATATATTTAAAAATAATAAAATTTTTAAAAAAATATGAAGTGGACAAAGTCGTGCCAACTTGACACGACTTCAGGTTGACGTGGCAGAAGTCGTGCCAAGTTGACACGACTTCATGCTGACGTGGCAAAGTCGTGTCAACTTGACACTACTTCTACAAATGAAGTCGTGCCAAGTTGGCATGACTTGTCCAAGATCTGTAATTTTTTTGACAGCGACCCCATTTTGGTAAAAACAAAAAAAAAGTTCCCATGATGGTAAAAAAACCTCTTATTACTCTAATATTGTTTCTTTCATCACCCTACTGTCCCAACTTGGGAATTAGTGTTTATCACTGCTTTATTTATCCTAAATAATTGCATTATCTATCAGATGTGGACTTCAAAGCCGTGTGTGTTATTGGCTACGAGGGCTAAAGATTGCAAGAACATATTGCAAGGAGAAATTAACTGTATTACTTCTCACTTTCACAGTGAATTAATTATTAGATGCATTTTAAAATAGAGGCTTTAATTTAAAATATTTCAAAATTATGATAATTAAATATTAACAATTATAACTAAAACTAAAATTGAACATAAAATATACGTACATAAAGAAACTAAAACAAAATAAGTCAGATTTTTTGAAGTATGAGTTCGTAACAAAAAGACTAGGAATTATATAAACCAATTATACCATCAATCATAATAAATATGCAAATATTGTTGAAATACTTATTATCCAAGGTTACTTGGGAACTTAGCAAAGGTTAAAAGATCTTTCGTTAATTAAATCAATTCCTAAAATTATTGTAACATCAGCTAAATAACCTCTATTAAAACCCTTTTTCTTATAGTGAATCCAATATAAAATAAAACTTAATCTAATTTACTTGAGCTAAATTATAATAAATAACTTTTGTAACAAATAACTTCAATTTTAGATTTAGGATAGAAACTTTATATGGTGATACAAAGTGACTTTTAACAATTAATATTTTTTTAAAATATTGAATTTAATTAGAAAAAAAAGATAAAAGTGCTAAACTAAAAGAATTTTTTTCTGAAAAACCCAAGATTGTTCATAAGATTACTCTTTTGTAAACACTATTCTTATCTTATTGTTTCAAACAAAACATTATTCTCATCTAAAAAATCTATTATAATGTATATTTATGTGAAAAGAGACAATTGACGATTATACATGTAGAAGGGTTTGGTTTTGGGTTGTTTTATTCAAAAGGAGCAAAAAAAAAAAAAAAACACGTAGAGAGAGACAATGTATGTGCGCGTGCATGAAGTGTTGGCCACTTATAGGTCTACAAGAACCACTTATCCTTATACCAATCAATAACAATAAAAAATTATATGCACTTTAACTTTTTGAATGTGCTTTATTTTGTTTCTTACGTCCAATATATTCTTATTTTTTTAAATGATAATTTATACATTTTTTTCTTTAATTTTATCTAACTTATTTTAAAGACAAAATAAAAAGAAGTTCGAATTTTGAAACAAACAATAAATTAATTGATTTTAATGATATTATCTCAACGAATTTGAAGTCGAAACAACTTTAAATAAATTTCATTCTTATAAATTTTCCATCCCAATTTTATTTTATTTTTATCCATTACAAAAAAATTATTAAATAGAAATAAATTTTAGAGACAAACAATAATTAATTACTATAGTAATCAAATTAGAGACCATTTTGAAAACTATTTGTTTTTTATAAATTAGTTTATACTATTTTTTAAGTAGTTTCTAAATTGGTATCTAATTAGCTACCAAGGTTTTAACTACAAATTATTTAGTTTCTAAATTTGGTAGCAAAAACTTTGGTAGCTAGTTAGATACCAATTTAGAAATCATTTAACAATAATAAAAACTAATTTAGAAACCACAATTTTTTTTTAGTCTCCAAAATAGTTTCTAATTTAGTCACTATAGCAACTAATTATTCTGTCTCTAAAATTAGTTTCTAATCAATTATTATTTTCTTGTAGTGATCATTATCTTATTATACTAATAATACTCAATTTTTAACTCTTAAATTAATTCTCTAAATGTGTCATTGATTATCCATTAAGATAAACATTTATATATATATATATATATATTCTTTTTAATTAACTTAGAGATACCCTTTTAAGATAATATTGTAATAGACGATACTTAAAGCAAAACACAAGCAACTTATGATAGATTTATCTTGCTCATTTGAAGCCCCATATTAGGCTCACATACACATTACGTATTGCTTGCATAAGCTAACATGTGGGTTCTTCATGATGTTCTTTTTGCCTCTTTATGTAACCATTTTGTGCTAGTAGAATATTAATAATTGCCTTTCACATGAGAACAATGGTTTTGCCATCAAAAGACAAGAGATCTACTTTTTATGGAGCATGCACTATTTTAACTTGGATTTGTATGTGCAATGTGAACCCACCTAATGCATTTGTGATGAATGCACAATAAGTGTTCCTCTCATGTGCCCTAAACTTTAGGACTTTTTCACTTTCTCATAGAGTTTTGGTTTTCTTTCTTTGTAAGGTGCACCAACCTCCCATGAAAACCTTTCTTGCTTGTAATGATGCTTAAGGGTTCCTTCTCCATCCTCTAACAACCTTCCCACCTCATGCATTTGCCTCTTCAAATTGTCTTTCACATGTTTCTACTTTCTTTCTTTCAAAACAAATGAAAAATGCAAAATTAGGCAAAATTAGTCAAAATTAGGCAAAATTAGGCAAAATTAGGCAAAATTAGAGCAACACATAACAAATGGGTGAAGATTACTAATAGATCAAAATTAACCATTGTCACATTTTTTTTTATTTGACCAAAAGAGAAAGAAAAAGAATCAAAGAAACTACTAAATGAGTATGTGAGTTCCTAATACAAAGAAACAAAAGAAATGGGTATGAGATCTTTTGTCGGTTTTCTTCTATAAAGTTACACTATCAATCTAATCTTTATGTTTGACTATAACGTTTACGAATTAATATTTAATTAATTAGTAAAATAAAAATGTATTAACTCAAAATGATGTATATATATATATATATATATATATATATATATATATATATATATATTCTTATAACAACCTTATATTATAATTATTTTTTAAGTTGAGTAAGGATTAAGTTTACTTTTTTTAATATAATATGAAAGTGTATTAGAATTTATAGTAAGGTTTGTAATTGAGTACTGGTTAAATCACTCACAAGTATTAATTTTTATGTTCGAAATATTTAATTTTTATCAGGGTGTGTTAAAAATCCGGAGATAAGATCAAATTTTATTATATAAATATATGTAAATTTTATTTTTTTTTTAAATTGATTTTGTGAGATTGAATTAAATTTATAATATATTTGTAATCATCTAAATTTGGAGTAAATAAGAAGTCATTTTTAAAGTATTTTCAATATAAATAATAGTTGAAAAGTTAGGAATAAACATTTTATTGATTTAAAAAAAAATGTTTGTGAAGTTATAAAGTAATTATTGATTTGGCTTAAATATTGTTATAATTATAAATGTAAAAGTTATTTGAGATTTGAAAAAAAAAGAGTTATAATTTGAGTTTGTTTTTATTGAAGTATTCAAGTTAATTAGATTGAAATGAAAATGTTTAAATGGCTTTGTTTTAATAATTTCAAGCATTTAGTAAATAAAATATAACGAAGAAATCTATGGAAAAAATTGGGGATTTAGCATGGGCACAAACATTAATTTTTTACATCATTATTAGTAAATTACTATGCAACGGTTATCGTTAGGGTTTTCAAGACATTTCCTAATGAATTAAAAATAATAATTGAATAACATAGAAAATGTAATGAATAAATATTTTTTTATAAATATAAAATATTGCACTAAATAAATATATCTATAGTTTTCATATTTTCTCGTGAAGAGAGAGCTCTTATAAGAACCACTTGTTATCTATTTTAACTTATTAAAATTGAAGTGCAAGTTCATATATTTTTACGTTAATTTTTTACCTCTCATTTTTATATTATGTTATTGATGATTTTTTGCTACTCAGAGAAAATTTCAATTAACGAACATTTGGCATAATAAGTTTTTATTTTGTATTTTTGATCATCACAACTCTTAAAAAAAATATTTTATGCATAAAAATAGTTTTAACAATTACTTTTTAGTGTGTAAAAAATGAATCTTTTATATTTGAAATAGGAGGAAGTTGGTATTTAGCAACTAAGATTCTAATAAACTAATAGTTTAATGATTTTTATTTTATTTTTAGTTTAAAATATTATCATACGAGTTGTAAAGTGTATCTTACTGTTTACGTGTCAGAAAAGTTTTTCTTAAAAAATAGGATAATGATATATAACAATCTTAATTTTTTATACAAGTATATTATAATCCTAAATATTATTATTTTTAATATTTTTTATATTATTTAATTATAAATTTATTTTTTTATTTTATATATATTAATTTCTAAGATCAAGAATTGTATAAAACTCAAAAACAGTGAATTTGAAAAAGTGTGTATAGTAAAGTGATATTCCTGCATAAATAAGTAAATACTAAGGCAAACACATTCTTGAAGAGAGGAAGAAGCATCATTTTGTGAGATGAGATTGAAGAGCAAGAACATGGTGAAGGTTTGGTATCACTGATAGCTAAGTTCTGGTTTGTGTGAGATCAATGGAGGACAGTGGCATATCCAGAGTTGACAGTGCAAGAGGCAGTGTTTCTAACATATGGAGGAACAGCAGCATGGATGTTTTCTCAACATCTGAACGTGAAGATGATGAGGAAGCTCTCAAATGGGCAGCAATAGAGAGACTCCCCACGTATCTTCGCATTCAGAGAAGTATTCTCAACAATGAAGATGGCAAAGGGAGAGAGGTTGACATCAAGCAACTAGGCCTCACAGAGAGGAAGATTATTGTGGAGAGGCTTGTGAAGATAGCAGAACAGGATAATGAAAGATTCTTGCTGAAACTCAGGGAAAGAATGGACAGGTTATAGTCTTGTTTTATGAATGAAAGCACCACTTTTTTTTTGCAGCATACGTTCAAACAAAAGCTGAGTTGTTTTTGCTTTTGAAAATGAAAACATGACATATTGAAGCATAGTTTCTTTTGAAAATATCTCAAAAGGGTCTTTGAGGTCACAACATGGATTGCAACAAAACTGTGACAGTAACTACAATTTAAAACCTTGATTCTTGGTGGATTTGAGACTGTATGGTGGTTGAGATTTTAGATGCTTGTGATTGTGACTGATCTGTCGGACTGAATTTGCAGAGTTGGGCTTGATATTCCAACAATAGAAGTTAGATTTGAACATGTAAATGTGGAAGCACAGGTTTATGTTGGAGGACGAGCATTGCCTTCAATGCTGAACTTCTTCGTTAATGTAATAGAGGTAATTCGATATAGCACAGGCTGTTTCTGTAGTGTTTTTTTCTTGGATTTATCTCAGATCGTTTAATTATGAAATCATCTCTTCCTTTTGCCAAAGGGGTTTTTGAATTATCTTCACATAATTCCAAGTCCAAAGAAACGGTTACATATACTTCAAAACATCAGTGGAATCCTAAAGCCTCGAAGGTGAATTCAACACTCACTGTTTTTTTGTTGTTGTTGTATAATAATGTACTGATTTTACTAAAATAGCACCTTTCAAGTTGGTGTTCTGATGATGAACCTTTTGCAGAATGACATTGCTTTTGGGACCACCAGGTTCTGGAAAGACCACTTTGCTGTTGGCATTGGCTGGAAAACTTGGTAAAGATTTGAAAGTAAGAAAACCAACTTTAATTATAACTATGAGAGAATAACTAACATCATTCACTAATTATTATTACTATAGGATGCATTTGAGTAACTAATATAATTGGTGATGAAACCTCAGCATTATGGGAGAGTCACATACAACGGATATGGGCTTGAAGAGTTTGTGCCACAAAGGACATCAGCTTATATAAGTCAACATGATAACCACATTGGAGAAATGACTGTGAGAGAAACACTGGCTTTCTCAGCTAGATGTCAAGGGGTTGGACAGAATTATGGTTTGTTGCTTCATTTTCAGTAATAAAAGCAAAAGTTAAAAAGAAAAACAATACAAAATACCTTTTAACCAAATCTCAACCATCTAAAATTGTCTCAATCAGAGTTTTGAATTTAACTTCGTTACAGAGATGTTGGCTGAGCTTTTAAGAAGAGAGAAACAAGCAAAGATTAAACCAGATCCTGATATTGATGCCTTTATGAAGGTGAGAAAAAGATATTTGAGAAAGAACTTTGTTTGAAATTCTGAACACATGGGGTCATGAGGAATTCATTGTGTAGGCTGCAGCATTAGGAAGACAGAGAACGAGCGTAGTCACTGATTACATTCTTAAGGTAAGAGTTCAGATTCATCAAATCAAGAAAATGTTGATGTCTTTCTGAAGAAAAAACGTAATATTTTTCATGTTTTCCCTTTCTAAATGATGTAGATTTTGGGACTTGAAGTGTGTGCTGACATTATGGTAGGAGATGGAATGATAAGAGGTATCTCGGGAGGGCAGAAAAAGAGAGTCACAACAGGTAGTTTCTGTTTATCAATAACAGCATTGAAAAATAACTTAGAACAAGAATTGGGAACCTATAAAGAGTTAGATTACTAAAAAATTCTGCGTAATAATGAAGGGGAGATGCTGGTTGGACCTATAAAGGTGTTGTTCATGGATGAGATATCAACTGGTTTGGACAGTTCCACAACTTTTCAGATAGTCAACTCTATCCAACAATCTATCCATATTCTGAAGGGAACTGCACTTGTTTCTCTGCTGCAGCCGGCACCAGAAACTTATGAACTATTTGACGATATAATACTGTTAACAGATGGCCAAATTGTGTATCAAGGACCAAGAGAAAATGTACTTGAGTTTTTTGAATCTCTGGGTTTCAAGTGTCCTGAAAGAAAAGGAGTTGCTGACTTCCTACAAGAAGTATGACTGCGATTCACTTGGTGTCGGTTTTAAAGCTTTTCTTGTTTGTATTTTATGGATTGAAGGTTAATTTTGTTCTTGTGGGGTGCAACAGGTAACATCAAAAAAGGATCAATGGCAATATTGGGCACGTAAAGATGTACCTTACAGCTTTGTCACTGTCAAGGATTTCGCTGAAGCATTCCAATTATTTCACATAGGTCAAAAACTAGGAGAGGATCTAGCCACTCCATTTGAAAAGTCTAAATGCCATCCAAATGCATTGACCACAAAGAAGTATGGTGTTAACAAAAAGGAGCTGCTGAGGGCTTGTGCTAGCAGAGAATTTTTGCTTATGAAGAGAAACTCATTTGTCTACATATTCAAGGCCACACAAGTGAGAAATATTCACTCACTAATTCTGTTCATGTTATCTGATTTGAAACTAGAAACAAGCACAAAATAGTCTGCTTCAACTTTTATGTATCCTTTTCTTCTTCTTGTCTTCTCCTTTTGGATCCTTATGCATGTCTTAATCCTTGTTTTCAGCTCGTCTATTTAGCTACCATGACAACAACGCTATTTCTAAGAACTAAGATGCATCGCGATACTGTGGAGGATGGAGGAACTTACTTGGGTGCTCTTTTCTTCGCAGTGATGGTCGCAATGTTCAATGGAATATCAGAGCTAAATATGGCCATCATGAAACTTCCTGTCTTTTACAAGCAAAGGGACCTTCTTTTCTATCCTGCATGGGCTTATTCTATTCCACCATGGATTCTGAAAATACCAGTAACCCTTATAGAAGTAGCAATTTGGGAAGGAATCTCTTATTATGCCATTGGCTTTGATCCAAATTTTTTTAGGCAAGAAGCCACAACATCATACATTATCAATTAAGCTTCTGGTTATTCATTTTGGAATCTAATGAGAAGTTCTACTGGCAGGCTTTTAAAACAGTACTTGATAATCCTGTGCATTAATCAGATGGCATCTTCACTGTTTCGGTTAATGGCAGCATTAGGAAGGGATGTTATAGTTGCCAATACTGTTGGAGGATTTGCATTACTTGTAGTTCTGGTTTTGGGAGGATTTGTGATATCGCGAGGTAAGAAAATGGAAACTTGAAATTTTGTTAATGTAATGAAACCTTTTTATGATAAGTTTGTTCTTTGTGCCAGAGGATGTGCACAAATGGTTTGTGTGGGGTTACTGGTCCTCACCTCTGATGTATGGACAGAATGCCATAGCTGTGAATGAATTTCTTGGTCATAGTTGGAGAAAGGTAACACTCTTTGTTTGCAATGGTTAATATATTTCATGAGAAACAATGAGCCTTGGAAAGTAAGATATATATATTTATGAGATGTTTTGTTGATGCTGTAGGTGACTCCTAATTCCAACGAAACATTGGGAGTTTTGATACTAAAAACTCGTGGACTTTTCACAGAAGCTTATTGGTATTGGATTGGAGTAGGAGCATTAATTGGCTATGTATTTCTGTATAATTTTCTGTTTACCTTGGCTTTGCAATATCTAAGTCGTAAGTACCATCTACATACATCTTTTTCCTGAAAAACTTAGTTGGATCCTTTTATATATAACCGCAGACTTAATTTGTTATCATTGAATATGTTTCTTCTGCAGCATTCGGAAAGGATCAAGCAGGGATGTCCCGAGAGACATTGCTGGAGAGAAATGCTTCACCAGCTGAAGAGTTAATTCAATTACCAAATGGAAAGAGCTCCTCTGGTGAGTCCTTGAGCACAAGTTAAAGTTTTTCTATTTTCAGCTTGAGCTTTGGTATTGAGGCCATAACTTATTGAATGTGGTGACAAGTCAGAAATAAAGACGGTAGATGAAGCAAGTATATCATCCAGGTCATTTTCTGGAAGAGTCAGTGATGAACAAGCTAACAGAAGTGGAAGGAGGGGTATGGTTCTGCCTTTTCAACCTTTATCCCTCACTTTTGATGAGATCAAATATTCTGTAGACATGCCACAGGTACTTTACTTTTAAGTGTAATCTTTCCATTTGTATGGTATTGTATTTAAAATATATTTTAGACCCTACTTCATTTTTTTTCCTCCAAGTGGACAAGGAAATTGCTATAGCACTGAACTTTGTCTAATCTTTGTGGGAAAATAATAGAACTGTTCTACATTTTGACTGTTATATTGATTGTAGGAAATGAAAAAGCAAGGAGTTTTTGAGGAACGGCTAGAACTTTTGAAGGGTGTTAGTGGTGTCTTTAGGCCAGGGGTACTAACAGCTCTGATGGGAGTAAGTGGTGCTGGTAAGACTACTTTGATGGATGTTCTTGCTGGAAGGAAAACTGGTGGATATATTGAAGGGAGCATCACAATATCTGGATACACAAAGAGGCAAGAGACATTTGCTCGCATCTCAGGATACTGTGAACAATTTGATATCCACTCACCTAATGTTACAGTTTATGAATCTTTGCTATATTCGGCCTGGCTTCGATTACCTGGTGAAGTTGATCGCACAACTAGAAAGGTACAACTTTCTTCTGTCTAAATTGAAACATGAAACTCATGACTTTAGACCTGAAAGAATACTCAAGTTCTCTCAGAAAAACTTCTCAAAGTGCCTCCATAAACTAAACTTAGTTTATACATGAACTAATTTGTAGAAGTTATAAGCTAATTTTAACACATGGAGAAACTAATTTCAGTTTTTCTTCTTACTTTTCTCTTTTAGTAGTGTTTATGAAGAAATTTACTCTAAATGGATCTTCTCTCTTTACCATATTTTATTGCTTGCAACGATTTGGTACACTTGTTGTCATCACATCATGCATGAAGACATAACATCTAGTAAAATTTAACTCAATTCAATGAGTTGTAGATGTTCTTGGAGGAAGTCATGGAGCTAGTAGAGCTTAACTCAATAAGAGAGGCACTTGTTGGCTTGCCAGGAGAGACTGGTCTTTCAACTGAGCAGCGCAAGAGACTTACAATTGCAGTTGAACTTGTAGCCAACCCATCAATAATTTTCATGGATGAGCCAACCTCAGGGCTTGATGCTAGAGCAGCTGCAATTGTGATGAGAACAGTGAGGAACACTGTGAACACAGGGCGAACTGTGGTTTGCACCATCCACCAGCCAAGTATTGATATATTTGATGCATTTGATGAGGTGAGTACTAAGTAGTCTTCACATTGAGGTAAAATTTTGTGTAAGCCATCCTTTTTGGAAACTATGTTTCAAAGAATAAAGTATTGCAATCTCCACACTTTCAGCTGCTACTTTTGAAATTGGGAGGGGAGCAAATATATGCTGGTCCATTAGGCCGCCACTGTTCCCATCTGATTCAGTACTTTGAGGTGAATTTCTAGTGTACATGAGATATATAACACAAATATAACATCAGAGGCTTCTGTAGCATTATAAATCTAGCATATTCACTATAGTGCATTATTGAAATAGGCTATTGAAGGAGTTCCTAAGATCAAAGATGGTTATAACCCTGCAACCTGGATGTTGGAAGTTACATCAGCAGGAACAGAAGCAAGTCTTAAGGTCAACTTCACCAATGTGTACAGAAACTCAGAACTATATCGGTTAGACTCCTAACTCCACATGTTGTAATCAGTAGTTTGGTCTCTTTTCACATTTCCTTTTTGTGTTTCTAACTCTCACTATCTGTTTTAACCTTCTCTTTTCAATTTTATATGCATTGCTGTCACTTTTTTTAATGTGGTTCCTCTTTCCAAACAATTGTTTAGAAAGTGAACACAAATGTGTTCTCAAAGTAAATGGACTCAACTGTTGATGGTTTAGATGTAGCTGTTTTTCAAGATTTTGATCAATTACTTACTGATGCTTCCAATTGTTTAGGAGAAACAAACAATTGATCCAAGAGCTTAGTATACCACCTCAAGGTTCAAAGGATCTACACTTTGATAGTCAGTATTCACAGACTTTGGTGGCACAATGTGAAGCTTGCCTGTGGAAACAACATTTATCATACTGGAGGAATACATCATATACTGCAGTTAGACTCCTATTCACAATACTAATAGCATTACTATTTGGTATCATATTTTGGGACATTGGCCTGAAAAGGTATGTGAAAAAGCAACAATACATTGAGATAAAATAAACAAAGTGATGTGAAAATGAAATTTAGCACTTAGTTGGTTAATAACTACAAAATAATGAAAATCACAGGAGAAAACAGCAAGATCTTTTCAATGCTATGGGGTCAATGTATGCTGCAGTTACCTTCATTGGAGTACAGAATGCTGCCTCAGTGCAGCCTATAATAGCTGTAGAGAGAACAGTTTTTTACAGAGAGAGAGCTGCAGGAATGTATTCAGCTTTGCCATATGCAATTGCACAGGTAAAGTACTAACTTCAATACATACAAAAGCAACAAGATTGCCACATTTTTTCTTTAAGGAGTGCTAGCAATTAGTAACACACTTCTTCTAATCCACATCATTGTTGATTTATTAAAAAAAGTACAAAATCACTAGTAAGACTGAGAAGTGAGTCTAATAAATTTTAGAGAATGATAGACTATGTTCAAAATAATGTGTTAGAAAATGTTTTCTAGTTGTTTCAACCTCAAATCTACTTTCATCTTTAATTTTCAATAGACATGGCAAACTAAATGGAATAGAAATAAATTCTATTTTGAATTATCTTTAATCTTCTATTCTAAACTACTTTTTTTATGTATACATATCTGTCATACTCTAAAAGAAGAACATAAATTTATTGATCATTGAATTGTAAAGTTGAACTCTAACAATTGTTTTGTATTTGCAGGTTATTATTGAACTTCCCCACATCTTGGTTCAGACCCTGATGTATGGGATTATAGTATATGCCATGATGGGATTGGATTGGACCACATCAAAGTTCTTGTGGTATCTTTTCTTCATGTACTTCACTTTCTTATACTACACCTTATATGGTATGATGACCATGGCCATCACCCCCAATGCACATGTTGCTGCCATATTGTCCAGTGCTTTCTTTGCAATATGGAGCCTTTTCTCAGGCTTCATCATTCCCTTATCTGTGAGTCACACAACCTTGTTCACATTTTTTTCTTATGTCACTTCCTAATGGTTACTTGGGTTTGCTTTTTATGGTTTAATCTTTATCTAACACCCTGTTAGCAGAAGTTGTGAATTTAAACTAAGACTTTGAAGCATATCAACATGCAATTTTACTGGTTTACAAAATCTAATGCCATAACAAACACTCTTCTTAATACAAACTTTAGTCTTTGTTAAAATTTATTATAAACTACAAAATTCCCAAGAGTCATTTAAAGAACATGTGACATCCACACATTTTTATGTTTTATAACAAGTTTCAACTAGTAAGAGATTACGTATGAAAGAGAAATATTAGGAAGTATAACTCAATCTTATAAAACTGGTTGAAGTTTGTATCCACTTATATATTATAAAATGTCTTTATCTATGTGATCTCTAACACACCCCCTTATGCGTGAGACTATATATTTATGGGTGATCCAATAGCAGTCTAATAGTGGATGACCTGATAAGTCCGATAACGATATTTATGGGTGATCCAATAGCAGTCTAATAGTGGATGAGCTGATAAGTCCAATCAACTTTCGTATCATAGGTTTTAAATGACTCTGATACCATATTAGAAAATAAACTTTAAACATAATTCAACCTCGCTCGCAGATGACTCATAAAGTGAGATTTGCACCCACTTATATAATATGAAATATCCTTATTTATTTGAGATCTCCAACATGTGAGTTTCTATTGTCCAATGTGAATGAGATGAACTAACTTTGTTTAAATAAACACAATTACAGAGAATACCTATATGGTGGAAGTGGTACTATTGGATTTGCCCAGTTGCATGGACCTTGAATGGATTGGTGGCCTCCCAATATGGAGATGACAAGCACAAACTTGAGAATGGACAAACGATTGAAGAATTTGTGAAGAGTTATTTTGGATTTGAACATGATTTTCTTGGAGTAGTTGCAATTGTGGTGGCTGGTTTCTCAGTTTTGTTTGCACTCATCTTTGCCTTTGGAATCAAAGTATTCAACTTCCAAAAACGATGAAATCATAACAATGCTTCTCACACTATATACATTGGTCAATTGTATCCAATTTTTAAGAACATTTTAACTTGTAAAAAAAAATATTTATGTACATTTGTCAAAACCCTAGATGATCTTTTCCCCCTAAATTAATAATATTACATGATTTTATGTAATGAGTTGCTATTAATTTTGTTATCATCTTATAGGTTAATTTATAGCTTATAAAGAATTATTATTGTGTCTTATGTCATGAATATGGACCTGAAAGCATTTAATTTAAATTTTTATAACATATCACTTTCTAAGTTATAGTTTAAAATAGTGGTGTTGTCCTAATAACTTCTTTTATATATTTAAATTTTGAAGACCAATGAATGATTGCTCAAACTCCAATATTTTACTCCTAATTAACCTAACTTTTTATGTTGGGTTTGTTGAAAAGAAAGTGGGAATCGATCACCAAATACCTTTTTCGCCACAACCTTTTCATTTTATGTAATATAGTTGAATTTAAATATAAGAAAAATAAATTATGCATTATAGATTTAAATATAAATAAATTTATCTTATTTAATGGTATTATTCTTAAAATATTCATATATCAAATTTTAGGATAGTTAGAAAGAAATATTTTTGAATTAAGATTAGTCAAATTAATAATGTTAATTGACTTTCTTAACTGATGTTAACTACAACAAATTGCGTTCATAACCATGATTATAAAAACCATAGACTCTTGTGGAAATGCACAAACTTTCACTTGTTTCACCCAATTGTATTATTATCCCAAAACATGTTTTTATGTTGGAAATTCAAACACCATGTGAAACCAATCGCAACAAACAAATAATTAAATAAAAATTAATTTTAGAGATCAAATAGTTATTATATTGATTAAATTAGAGACCATTTTATAAACTAAATAATTATTGGTATTTAAAATATATTATTAATAAAAATTTATAAAATTGTTTCTAAATTTGTATCTAATTATTAGCTACCAAGGATTTAACTACTAACTACTTATGTTCTAAATTAGTTTCTATTAATCTTTTAGAGACTAGTTTAGAATCTAAAATATTAGTAACTAAAATTTTGATAGCTAATTTAGATAACAATTTATAAACCATTTTATAATATTTTATTAATAATAGAAAATATATTAGATATTAATAATTTTTTAGTATATATGTTAAGTTGGTTTGAGACATTAAAAAACAAAATTATGAGAGGATATGGGAGACAACTACATTATTAAGAAGTTAAACAATTATATTGAAATTCTAATATTGATTGTTTTTTATTTTTATGAATAAAAATAATAGAGAAGTAGTGAAAGACGATTAGATGACTAAGAAGAGATATAATTGAGAAATCGATAAAAAATTACAATTTAAATTAATAATTTGAAGATATCAAACTTTTTCCCTAAAAACTTAAAAGAAAATTCATTTAACAAAGTATAAACTTTAATTTAAAAAAAAATATAAATTAATTACAAAAGAACACAAACTTATTTATATCATGGATTTATAATAAACATCTAATTAGTCCAATATTAATTAATGTCCAAATAAAATTTGCAATTATAAAAACATAAAAATAAATACAAAACTAAATACAAAATATACAATGTTTATTCTATCTTTCAAACTCTTTTCTTAGTTATTTATTATGTCTCATTCCATGTACTAAAAGAAATACCCAAACCACGGTTTTTTGTGTGCTTTTAATTCCAATAAAACAATGGTTTACACAATCAATGAGCTAGTGATCTAACAAGGCAATTGCTTCCTGCACCATATCTATACACCCAATTTCAGTATGAAAAGACGAAAACACCCTTAAATAAAATGGGATACATATAAAAATACATTCCAGAATATGTTTCTGGATTTTTTTTTTCTTGAACAAATTTTTTGTATTGTGGATTTTCTTATCCGGAATGACATTTTGATTTTTGCTTCTGCATTTTAATTTCTGAAACACAATAATCTCATTCAGATCTAGTGTTATTTTTAATTCCAGATTTTCATTTCAAAATGAAAGGTATTTTTGGAAATTTAAAACTATGTTTGGTGTAGGTTCAAAAAGATTGGGTGTAGGAAGAATTTGCCATCTAACAACATTGATAACCTTCTCCGTATTTGTTTTCAGTTTGTTTCTTCTTGCACCTCCATGACATATCTTATATCCCCATAGGTTAGTCGAAAAAACCATTTTTTTCCTTAAAAGAATACATTTTGAATTTTATAATCTAGAAATGTATGTTTTCTATTTACATCTCCCAAATTGTACAATTTGGATAATATTTATGGATCTAGAAATACATTTTGGATTATGTAATTCATAATATTTTTTTAAAAAAAAATCATTATGAATTACATAATCCAAAAGGTATACTTGGATCCAGAAATACATTTCAAATTCTATAATATAGAAATATCTTTTGGATTCCATAATCGAAAATACCTTCCCAATTTCTTAATCCAAAATATATTTTTTTAAAAACTCATTATGGATTCTAGAATCTGAAAGGTATTCCCAATAAGAAAATATCTTTCGGATTCTATAATCTAAAATTTTTCTAAATATTTTTGGTATTTTAAGATGAAAAATATCAATAGAATAAAGGATATTTTTGTTATTTTAAGAAGTATGTGGTGCCACAAGAAGCTATGGAGGTGCAGGAAAAAACAACCTTGCTTTCATATCACATGTTTACCATGAAAAAATAGGACAAATTCTTCTTACACCTCCATATCTTCCCCCTATACCTCCATACTTTTTTAATTCCAACAATATCTTTTGAGTATGGTGGAAAGTGTGGTGTCTTCTTCATTTTCAAGTCGTGGTGATTATTTGTGACAGCTAGTGGTTAACATTGGTGGTTGAGGGGTAAGTTTTGTGGTGTTTATACTGGTGGTGGTTGTGTTTCTTATTTTTTTTTATTCTTTTGGAAGCCACAAAACCTAAAAAAAAATAGCGAGGTCGAATATAACGAATTTTCTCGTCAAGCCTCTCACATGCTCAAATGATGGAATTACTCTCTCAAACGTTGTGATTGAAAAAGAATAGAAGTGTGTTGCGATTGGAATGGAGAATACGCAAATGGAAGATAAATATGAGAGTGTAACTGAGATTATTTAACAATGTAAAATTTAATATTATTTAAATTTTTGAAAAATATTAAAACTGATTTTTCATAATTAATATGAAAATGCAGGAGGAAGAAGATATGGAAGTGGAGGAAGAAATTGTAAAAAATAGTGAAAAATTAACAAGCTCAAGAGCTTTCTCAAGTTTCTTGGTATGCTTAAAAAAGGTTTTGTTTACCCAATAATTTGGCCACTAAACATTTCTTCCGAGGTTGGCAAAGATGTCAAAGGTTGACATTTGAATTTTGGGAAAAGACCATTGTCTCCTTATAGTTTCACAAGATCTCAAACTTGCCTTGTTGTCTGCTTCTAATATTTCATTGATAGCAAGTTATTTATTCAGAATATACATTTCCATTTGTCATAAAATTCAAAGATTTTATTATGATTTTAATAAATTCATATCAATATTACAAAAACAATAGGAAGCCAACAAAACTAAAACTAAAATATTTTATAAAGATTAAAAATATTTGTTAGAAATTAAGAGAGAGAGAGAGAGATTACCTTTGCTCTATATTATTACAGGCTTATGTAGGCCCCCTTATTTTTTATATTTATATTTTAATATATATATATATATATAATTTAATAATATTATATTTTTTTGTATTTTGAAATTAAATAATTAAATTTATTTTTTATTTATTTTATAAAGATAATTATCATTTATCATTAAAAAATTGAATATCGTTTGTTTTTTAATATTTTTTATCATCTATTAATTTCAGAACAATAAAAAAATGCTCTATTAGCATTTTTTTTATATTATATAATTTGTTACAATAAATTATTTGAAAATTAAAAATTATTTATTATCATTTGTCTATACTAATTTTAGTTACAAACATTACATAAATGATTGATAATTTAAAGTTTGATATGTATATATCTATCTGTCTGTCTATATATATATTAACAATTCTTTTTGTCACACTTCTTTGTACCTTTAGTTTTTCTATTTTTATTTTCAGTTTTATTAACAAATAGAGTTTTTATATAAATTTATAAAAGAATTGTAACATGTGAAAACTGTTATCAGTATTTGTAATATTTAATCTTTAAAAAAGTTTAATTTATTGTATTTTGTAATATATATATATATATATATATATATATATATATATATATATATATATATATATATAAGAAAAAAAAAAA
>Ga0123342_1005689_pt1 | contig 17863 bp, 15 predicted proteins | sample Turbeawhitnodule_FD_89960 | JGI IMG/M metagenome (GOLD analysis project Ga0123342, IMG submission 89960) | Root nodule microbial communities of legume samples collected from Mexico - Turtle bean Mexico white nodule | ecosystem: Host-associated > Plants > Roots > Nodule | place: Mexico: Nepantla...
CCCTCTCCCGGGTCGTATCTATCCCAGGGATTCTCCAGAGGTGGCGTGGGTACTTCACGAGTCAGGTTACTCCCTACTGGTACTGGGGATATGGCCTTGAAGCCACCTTTCTCTTTCCCTTATCACTGTTCTGAGGTACTGGGGCCCGAGGCCTCCTCCTCCGTACCGTGGCCTCTTATTGTGCCGTCCCCTCCACGGTCTTCCCTACCCGTGGGTATCGGGGGATGGCAACATCGACGCCTGAATCTGGTGACGCCCACACCTGGCGATGCTCACACCCGGCGACGCCCACACCTGGCGACACCCAAAGCGGGCAACTCTGACTTTCCTGCCACGTGTTTGACTTTGACTTTGGTCAACGTCCGGGGAAGGGTCGGTACAATAACAATAGTTAATAGGGCAACCGTCGTTATTTGAAGCCCAAATTGACTTACAACGATGGTTCACAGGATAACCGTCGTTAAAAACAAAAATTAATTACAACTTTGTTACCGTCTCTTTTTTAACGATGATTTTACAACAACCGTCTTTGTTTGGGATCGTCGTATTGATATTTTGTACTAGTGAATTTATATACCGGACAAAATAAAGAAAAGAAACCAAGTAGTAGTGAAGTTACTAAAATACACATAGAATAGAAAGTTTACTTTCATATTTCTTTTAATGAACTATTATGTTATTTATTCTACTTATTCTTTGATTTTTTTGACAGGTGTTTTTAATTTCTTATTCTATCTGGTGATGTATAATTTTATCTTCGACACTTTATTTTGTTACTTTTGTGTTTGAATTAATTTTACTTTTCAAATATTGTTTGCATCTATTTGGATTTGGATTTATATTTGTATTTAAATTTGTATTTAAGAATTGAATTAGAAACATAGACTGCATTTTGTATTCTAGTTACAATTATATTATGCTCAATTGCAAATATATATTATTTTTTGGACTCTTACATCAAGATTTAAAATTACTATTACAATTTCAAAATTACAATTGAAAAAAAAATATCCATTTGATTATGGATTTTGATAATAGCAAGATTAATGCTATGTGGATTTTTTTATCTCAATTTGAAAAAATATATTGCATTTTGTTTGATTAATGTATTTTAACTTCCTCACTTCAATTGAAAATATATATCGCATTCTTTGAGCTTAATTGAATATATATTGGATTCTGAATTTGGCTACATAATCGGACAAGCCTACTTAAAATAATATTATTTATTTTTTAAAACAATCATCACTAACCAGTTAGAGTCGCCCAACCCTACTAAAGGGAATAATATTTTTCAAATTTTTTTTATATAGCATTGACTTATTGTCCGTCAAACCCACTCAAATATAACTTATATTTCTTTTCTTAAATTTAGTGTGGGCAATTTATTTCTTTTCTTAAATTTAGTATGGGCAAATTTTTTTATTTATTTTTTTCATGTCTTTAGCATCCGTTGAATTCACTTTTATAATTAAGTACTATTTATTTGTTTTGCGTCCATTTTAACCAACCTTATTAGCGTTTTTTTTATGGTTGATTCTAACTACATAACTTTTAGTCTTTCAGAGGGTGTTTTTCAATTGACATTTTTTTTTTTGTGTGATTCAATGTTAGTTTTTTTTTAAAGTGCAAGATATTTGTTTAGTATTATAGTTTGAATGTTTTGTAGTAAGTAATGCATTTATAACATTGATTTGATTGAGTTGTTTTGCATAATGCATTTATAAGATTTGACAAAATGACATGATTATGTGTATGACTATTTTTAATATATACCATGTCCATGTCTTTTTTTTTCTTTGTAATTGTTAAAAATAATTAGAAATACTCCTACCTGAGCCTAAGTATGACCGTATTTATTTGAGCTTAAAGAATAGAATTTAAATAAAGTGAAAAATGAAAAAATATTTTTAAACAAATTATAAATTATATTTTTAGTACCGGTTATCGGTTGAACATTTAACATTTTATCTTTGGTAGTGCTTTCCTCTCCTCTTCTCGTATTCATTCCTTAGTTCTTGGTTGGGAGTTAATCTGCAAAAGGCTCTTCAACGATCAAACAAGTTCTATGTATAAAAATGAATAATATATTGATAAAAATATACCTTACTCTTGTGTCAATGACAATAATTATATATTAATTCTAGCAGAATCACTAAAACAAATATCACTTAAGTAACAATTGTGACCTAAAATTTAAATTAGTCATGATATATATAGGTGGACGTAGTCATTTGTAATAGACAACCGTTTTTAGTAAGACAAAATTTTTAAAATCGTTATTTAAAATCACAACAACCACAATCTTCCTTCCACTTTATTTCAAAATGGTTTATACCACAACTATTTTTTATTGTCTTTGTTGCTTTAAGTTAAAATACATTTGTCTTAATTTTGCATATAGATTACTCATAAAAATGTTTAAGGCGGAAACAATTAGTATATCATTATTATTTATGTCTTCCAAATCATAACATTACACTACTAAGACCATAAGTAAAAAAAATTAAACTTAGTTAAAAACATGTAATGTTTATAATTTTTTTCTTCAGTGCATAACAACAATTTTATTATTTTGCAAGATTATATTCATTATCTTTGTACCGACTAGTCCTCGGGCGTCGTTGACCACTGGTACTATCGGTGCCACGTAAGCAGGGCCCACGAGCGGCGTGGGTCAGTATCTCACAAAGCACGTGCGCCAAGGAACCAAAGAGTGGTCAGACATCGGTCACCAGAATGTACCGACGTGCCACAAGACAGTGTGGAGAGGTCGGACATCGGGAACCCGAACAGTAGAGCTGGGCTACGAGAGGTCGATCCCAGACCACACACCAGTTATCAGTAAGGGAGAAGCCTAGGTCACGAGGGTCCATGCGTGGAGAGTGGATGACGCGTTCAAGCGTAACACAAGTGTAGAGCCACTGGAAAGATATGACATATGAGGGTCGCGTTCCAGGGATGAGCTGCACGCATGGAACATCATAAAAGGAAACCCTAGTTTCAGTCTATAAATAGTAAGGTAACAAACTTCGCAAGGTACGCTATTCTTTTGCGCCGCTTAACACACATAGCAACAATTATACAGTTTGGTGTTTCCTAGCTCTAATACTTACTTGAGCGTCAGAGTGCAAACGGCCTCTAGGGTGCCCTTTGTCTTTGTGTTTTCAGGCATTCATCACAGGAAAGGCACGAGAAAACGCAGCGATTTTGGACATGAGAGTGACGTAGGCGCACAAAGGCATTTCAGGTCAACCGACAGGAACATTTGGCGCCCACCGTGGGGCATGATACAAAACATTTTCCCACTGACAAGAACTAGACAAATCCAAGAGATAAGAAGTACGAGGCAGGGACCTGTTGCACCTAACGGAGGAGAAGGCCTGACCCTGCAACAGGTTATGGAGATGATGCGAGCCTTTTAGAAAGAGATGGTCGCGTCAAGAGCAAACCAAGAACGCATCCAAGCTGACTTGGTGGCGTCGCAAGCAACGAGCGAAGAACTGCGCCTTTCGAATGAGGAGTTGAGCAGGGATCTGCAAACCCGCGCAGGCGAGCGTGTGGAGGTAGATCAAGAGCCTATGACACTGCCCATGGAGTTCCCGACGCCGTTCTCACAAGAAATCAAGAATGCCGCAATACCAGCCATGCTTGTGGGACCCTGCTTACGTGGCACCGATAATACCAGTGGCCAGCGACGCCCGAGGACTGGTCGGTACACAAGCTCCCCAGTCTCGAGCTGTAACTCGTTTAGCGAAGAGACTAAGTCCTCGCCCTTGAGTGAAGCTGAGATCAGTTAAGGACTTGTTTTCCTTAAGTTAAAAGTCTTGTGAGCGGAGAGGTAGGTTCGTGAGAGAACACCTCCCCTCTCGAGTGAAAGCGCCAAGGTTGAACGAAATAGTTTTTCAGTTAAATCCTCCTCGCCCTTGAGCGAAGCTGAGGTCAGTTAAGGACTTGTTTTCCTTGCGTTAGAAGTTTTGTGAGCGGAGAGGTAGGTTCGTGAGAGAACACCTCCCCTCTTGAGTGAAAGCGCCAAGGTTGAATGAAATAATTCACCAGATAAATCCTCTGCGCCCTTGAGCGAAGCCGAGGTTAGTTGAGGGTTTGTTCCCCTTGCGTTAGAGGCCTCGTAAGTGGAGAGGTAGGTTCGTAGAGAAGACCTCCCCTTTTGAGCAAGAGCGCCAAGGAGGAACGACCTAGTTCACAGTTAAAACCCCCTCCTTACGATGAGGGCAGCATATCAAAGAATGCTAGAAGAAGCATCACGATGCTAGGCACCACAAGTTAGCAGTTGAGCAAGTTAAAGAGCAGTTTTCGGTTTAAGGAAATAAAAGCAGCTATATGTTCGAGAAAGTAAAGTTACAAGCGGATAATAAATTTTTTGTCTGACAACCAAATACAAGCTAAGGAAGAATCCTTGGAACGATTTGACCGTTTACAACAGGGTTCGATACCACAAAGGGTGAAGCGCCCATCTCGGGGTGCACACAGGCAACCTGAGCAAGGGCATCCTCGAATCCCGCGTCATAGGCATCAATAGCATCTTCAGTCAGCTCAGGCTCGGCTTCTTCGAACCTCTTAGCTTTTTGAAGGAGTTCGGCCTCCACTCGACCCAAATGCACTTCTTGATTGATGGACCTTCTTTCAATCCCCGCCATCTTGGATTTGGATGCCTCAGCAGCCTCTTCTAGCTCAAAGACCCGGACTCGCAGGGGTAGGATTCTAGGCTCCAGCTCGGCAACCTCTCGGCACTTGGCGTGAAGTTGTTTAGAGAGATCTTTTTTAGAACGACGAAGGCAAGCCAACTCCTACTTCAGTGCAGTCTCGCAGGCAGCAAACGAACGAGCCAGTAGTGCCATTTCTTCTTTAGTCTTGGCCTCTACTAGCGCCACCCTCGTTTCAGGCCTAGTTAGGAGAGCATTGGACTATGCAAGAAGAGCCCCGAAATTGAAGCCCAGTCTTTCCCTCGCAGCGACCTCATCCGAGTCCACCGTCACCCCTAGTTGGATGCTTTTAAGGGCATGCTGAAGGACAAGGGGCAGCTCAAGGGCAGGAGGAGTCGCAAAAGCACTCATCCCACCAAAGTCAGGGATCAAGGGAGCGCTTGTTGTTCAATCACCAGGCGAAGCCGAGCGACCAGTAGAAGAAGAATGGGAAGCCCCCGCTGGCGTAGGCCTCTTAAAGATTGGCCCCTCGGTGGAGTTCTCATCTGAGTCGATTTCCACCACCCTACTCTCGTAAGGAAACGGAGCGGGAGATGATTGGGCGGCGACAAGAGGGACCGCGACTGCAGGAATGGAAGGAGTAGGCGAGGGCGCGGCTGTGGCAGAAGCAAGGGCGTGGGGGCTAGAGGTGCCCGCACTCCTAGACATCCCTCGGCGGCGAGTCAGGTTACCAGCTAGCTTGGCCCGTTTCTCCTCACTCAAAACCATCCCTGCGTGCAAATTTCAGAATACAACAGGTTGATAACAGTATGACAACAAGAATCAGCTCCTCAAGAGTCCCGGGTTTCTTGAACCCTATGGAAGGAGGGAAACCCAGAAAAAGAAAGAGGAACGGAGGACGATTGAAATGCAAAAAGTTAAATAGCCCAGACAGTTATCAAGCATCAGAATTAGTAAATAAGTGCGATCAACAATCAAAGTTCGCACCTTTGGATCAGATAGGATGAAGGTGCTAGAGTTTGTAGGGAAAATGCGAGAGTGCTCGAGGAAGGAGACGAAGCAATCAAGAGTGTTTCAGAGAATGATGGAACAGTGATTGGACGCGCGCGTTTTCAAACGTTTAAAGGAAACAAAGAAGCGTAAGGGACGTTAAGCCCTAACCATTAATCAAAACACGTGTGCGCAGATAAGACAGCCTCAGAACGACATCACTTTGGTACAGTATTCACGTCCTGTCACACAGAGCCACGTAGGTCACCAAGGGCAAGGACTTAGTCTCTTCGCTGAACGAGTTACAGCTCGAGACTGGGGGGCTTGAGTACCGACCAGTCCTCGGGCGTCATTGACCACAGCTACTATTGGTGCCACGTAAGCACGTTCCCACGAGCGGCGTGAGCCTGTATCTCACAAAGCACGTGCGCCAAGGAACCAAAGAGTGGTTAGACATCGGTCACCAGGATGTACCGACGTGCCACTAGACAGTGTGGAGAGGTCGGACATCTGGAACCCGAACAGTAGAGCTGGGCCACGAGAGGTGGATCCCAGACCACACACCAGTTATCAGTAAGGGAGAAGCCTAGGTCACAAGGGTACATGCGTGGAGAGTGGATGATGCGTTCAAGCGTAACACAAGTGTAGAGCCACTGGAAAGATATGACATGTGAGGGTCGCGTTCCAGGGATGAGCTGCACGCATGGAACATGAACAACTAGAGCACTCCCAGAGGCGGGTGACCCCAGAGATCAGGTGCACGAGGAGGCACCCCGGTGGTCACCTCGCCAGAGGTTGCACTCCAGTTAGGGAACCCACGCGCTAGGTTATCCTAAAAGTAGGGTAACAATAGTGTTGGGCCCGCCCATCAGAAAAGCCCATTTCGGGTAAAGAGGAAACCCTAGTTTCAGTCTATAAATAGTAAGGTAACAAACTTGGCAATGTACGTTATTCTTTTGCGCCACTTAACACACACAACGACAGTTATACAGTTTGGTGTTTTCTAGCCCGAATACTGACTTGAGCGTCGGAGTGCAAACGACCTCTAGGGCGCCCTTTGTCTTTGTGTTTTCAGGCATTCATCATAGGAAAGGCACGAGAAAACGCAGAGATTTTGGACGTGAGAGTGACGTAGGTGCACGAAGGCGTTTCAGGTCAACCGGCCGGAACAATCTTCATTGTCTTCAAGTTGGAAATAATACAAAATATTTTGTGCCAAATTTTACAAACATCTTATAAATTTTGGTAGAAGTTAATTAAGTCTAATTGGAACAATTTCTTTTTAGCAAATATCAAAATTTAACTAAATAAATCAAAGTGTTTTAATTAATAAAAAAATCAAAACTATCACACTTTCACGTAACACTACATAACCAGAAAACATTTTTCATACAAAACAAGACAATTTTAGGTATAACCAGAAAACATTTTTCAAGCCTAATTTTCAATCATATAATGAGGATAATTGGTTGATTCGGATGAATATGACCTATTGCACTATAATTTTTCATCCCAACACAACCTAAAAAAGTTAAATCAAAATTAATTTTAAATTGATTGATAATATTTTTGTTTAGTGATTATTCATTAAAATATGTAAGGTGATGAAAAAAAGAAAGGAAAATTATTTCCTAGTAAATCAGAACTTCGCTACCATTCAGAGCATGTAGATCAACTAAGACAGATTTTTTTTATACTTTATTCAATGTACTGATATGAATTTTATACATTATATTGATTAGATTCTAAATTATATTTTAAAATATTTATTATATGTGAAATAAAATTTAAAATTATTTAATAAATTTTTTTACTTAAGTTTATATTCATGACGAGGTTAAAAATATATTTTTTAATTAAATTTTTGTCATTTAATTTTTTTTAACTAGGTAATGCGGCTGTTAATTAAGTACTCCAACTCCAAATGTGGTAATTGATCATCCCCACAATAAAAATCTTTCTTATATTAATCTCCATTTTGTGTTTCACAGTTGTACTTGTTCTCTCTTTTACGTTCTTTGTTTTAGTTTTTGTTCTCGACCTTCATTCTTGTCCGGTATGGAACGGACAATCGACCCAATTATCTTTTTACCATCAGGCCAACCGGTCCCAAAACACCATGACTCGACTATCGCAACTGAGTCAATACGTGCATCCGGTACGTGCATCCGGTGATGTGTCGACAGGTATTATGTTAGGGAAACTAAGATGCGATTAGGAGCTAATTAGAAGGCCTAAGCGCGATTCAACTCCTTAATCCAACCCAATAACAGGGGTTTATTATGCTAATATAAATAGCACAGATTCCAAGAATCAGGTACGCCATTATCTACAGTACACAACCGAGTGTCGATACCTTTGCTGACTTGATCGTTGGAGTGCCTTCTGCAGTTACCATCTGAGCTTGTATTACCGAACGACTGAGAGGCAGAGAGAGGAGGAAGGAAGGAGTTTGGAGGAAAGGAGGTTGAAAGCTGAAGTGACCGAGTAACAAGAGTAGCAGGAAATCGTTCTCTGGGCCCCAACACCCTGTTCAAGAACAATTGGCGCCCACTGTCGGGCAGAGAGAATTTGTGTGACGAAGCATCGGTAGATGGTATCAACCCGAAGTATGGCAAGTGAGAAGATGTCTGAGGCAGACTAGACGACAATGTTGGTGGCTCTGCAGAAAGAGTTGGCTGAAATGAAGGGGAAGCATGAGGAAACCACCAGGAAGAACGAGGAAGAGATCAAGAGCCTCAGGAAGGAGAATCAAGAGATGAAGAGGATGGTGGAGGGAGGACCATCTGGCGGACTAACCAATGTGGTGGGAAGGTCCTTCTTCACCGCTGTCGGCCCAAAAGCTGTTGAAGAGCCGTAAGACAAGATTCACACTTTGGAGATGGATGACTAGTGATGAAAAAACGCTCTTTTTCTAGTAGTGATCTTTGTAATTTCTTCTTTGGATGGATGATGAAGGAGTTTTGAGGAGCGGAAGCATTAAAGAAACTCAAAACAAGTTTCCATGGATTGAAGTGGAGTTAGGAATTTGTGAGAGTGAGAGGTGAGGCCAACTCGATAGGAAAGAGTCTAGGTTAAGTCTTGAAGGAGACTAACCTAGGGAGAACTTAAGAACAAGTAGAATGACCAAAATTAGGCAGCATTTCATTACTAATTCCAAGTTAAAATAATACATGTACAAGAGACTCCTATTTATAGGAGAAAGTCTCTCAAACCCTCTCAAATGAGAGTGTGACAAGTGTCACCACCTTATTGGTGCAAATCCTCTCCATTGAGGAGAACACATGTGAAGCCTCATGCCTTCCTTGCCTACATTTCTATTTGCACCCCTCTTTTACTATTTTACACTTTACTTTATTTTTTATTTACATCCTTCCCTACTTTGGCCCAAAATACAAGGCCCAAAACTTCCTAACTACTCTATACAATTTTTACAAGGCCAAGAAGAAGAAAAAGACTCTACAAACTCTTCATTAAAGCTCGATCTTTGTCTATCTTCTTGGCCGAAAGTTTCGAGGCTGGACGATTTCCATCATCTGGCGAACCGACCAATGTGGTGGGAAGGTCCTTCGCCACCGCTACCGGCCCAAAAGCTACTGAAGAGCCGAAAGACAAGATTCACACTTTGGAGATGGATGACAAGTCTCATTCCAACAAGTCGCTGAACACAACTGGGACTGCAACCACCGGTTGTCGCCACCTGTTCACCGATTTTGTCATGGAAACTCCACTTCCGGACAAGTGGAAGGGGTTCAACAGGGACCGATATGATGGTACGACTGACCCAGACGAGCACATGGACGCTTACACTATGCACATGAGCTTGTACACTTTGGACAATGGGGTCTTGTGCCGGGTATTCCCTACTTCTTTGAAAGGAGAAGCCCTGAGTTGGTTCACAAAGCTTCCTCCCAACTCCATCGACTACTTCGAGACACTGGTGGCTAAGTTTGACACCCAGTTCGTGACTACTCGACTGCACCATCTGGCCTACATCGCGCTGGTCGGCATCCGCCAAGAAAAGGGGGAATCGCTGAGGAAGTTCATCGACAGGTTCGGGAAAGTCGCAATGAGCATCCAAAACCTCAGTTTTGATGTGGCAATGCACCACATGCTCACAGATCTACGACCGGGTCCTTTTGCCGACAGCTTGTTCATGCAACCTGCCATGAGCTTGGATGAACTTAGGCGCCAAGCCGCTAAGTTCATGCAGTTTGAGGAATTACGCGAGTTCAGGAACCAAGCTCAAGCGGAGGCAAGCAAGGAGAAGAAGGAAGATAGATACCGGTAGGGAAAGTCCGGGTCCAGACGGGGAGACCCCATAAGAGAAAATCGAGGGCCTTGATTTTCGCGTTACACAACGTTGAACACCGACCGGGGAAAGATCATGCAAGAAGCCTTAAGCGCGGAATTGATTCCGCCGCCAAGGAGGGCCCTAAGCCTTAATAATGCCGACCGTAGCAAGAAGTGTCAGTATCATTAGAACACCAGCCATTCAACTGAGGAATGCGAAGCCCTCAAAGATAAGATAGAAGAACTCATTCAGGTCGGGCATCTGTGTCGGTTCGAACAAGGTGACCAAGGTAGGAGGCATTCCCCACGAGGTGATGAGTTCTCAAAGAAGAGAGATCGTACCCATCCAAGGAGGAAGGAGGATGACCGGCGACTCGAGCGTCGGGCGAGGAGGGACGACCCTTCAAGAGAGGATAGGCAAAGTCGAGAGGTGATAAACACGATTGCGGGAGGATTCGCTGGAGGTGGCAACTCGAACAGCGAAAGGAAGAAACATCTTCGCGCGGTACATCAGGTGAATTCCGTCTCCGTACGACCAAGGATGCCTCCAATACCATTCACAGACGACGACTTCAAGGGTATTAACCCTTTTCAGGAGGACCCGAAGGTGATATCAGTCAACATAAACAATTTCACCATCATGAAAACCCTCGTGGATCAAGGAATCAGTGAACATCCTATATTGGAAAACCTTCTAGGCCATGAGGATACCTATAGAAGAGATGACGTCGTACGACGATCACGTGGTCGGCTTCTCCGGAGAACGAGTGGGTACAAAGGGGTATATCGAGCTATATACAACCTTCGGCATGGAAAGGGCAAGAAAAACCCTGAATATTAGGTATTTGGTCATCGGTGCCAATACTTCATACAACATATTGTTCGGGCGATTGTCTCTGAACAAGCTGGGAGCGATCGTGTCCACTCTGCATCTCGCGATGAAGTTCCCATCTCTGTCGGGAGATATCTTGATGATGCATGTGCATGAGAAGCTCGCAGGGGAGTGCTATGCAAAGATCCTGAGAGTAGAGCCCACTCGTTAGGAGGTACGAGGGAGCCGGTCACCCAGGCGTAAAATGTCCGGATGAAGGAGATCCCCTCGGAGAGCGGAGCGGCCAGCAGACCACGCAGTCGCTATGGTCGATCTGGATCCTCGAGAGGTCGAGCCGAGGCTCGAGGCCAAGGAAGAATTACGCCATGTCCCACTAGTTGATGAAGAGCACTACGTGAGTATCGGCATGGCAATGGCAGCCACTGACGCCAAACTTATACACCAAGCTTTGAAAAAGAACGTTGATCTCTTTTTCTTGGATGGTGTCGGGAGTCAACCCCAACGTCATCACACACAGGCTGTCGGTCTACAAGGAGGCACGATCATTCGCGCAAAAGAAGAGAAATCACGGAGAAAAGAGGCTGGTGGCCAGAGAAGAAACCAAAAAGCTTCTAGCTATCGGGTTCATCCGAGAGGCCTGATACGCCACTTGGTTGGCCAACGTTGTCATGGTCACCAAGTCAAATGATAAGTGGTGGATGTGTGTCGATTACAAGGACCTGAACAATGCATGCCTAAAGAATTTATATCCGCTCCCCAATATCGACCGGCTGGTCAATGAAGCACCTGGTCACAAGATATTGAGTGTTTTGGACGCTTACTATGGGTACAACTAGATAAGCATGCACCCTAAAGACAAGGAGAAAACGACCTTCACGACCGACAGTGCACTACTTCTACGAAGTAATGCTGTTCGGCTTGAAGAATGCGTGGGCAACATACTAGCGGCTGATGGACACCATCTTCAAGGGTATGATCGACAGAAGCGTGGAAGTCTACGTCGACGATATAGTCGTCAAGTTCGACTCGTGCACCCAGCACATTAAGGACTTACAAGAACTCTTTAACGCGCTAAGAAAGACTAACATGCGACTCAACCTCGAGAAGTGTGCGTTCGGGGTTGAAGGAGGCAAGTTCCTGGGTTTCAGGATAACCCATCGGTGGATCGAAGCCAACCCCGAAGAGTGTCGAGCGATAGTAGAGATAGGAAGCCTGAAGAACCTCAAGGAGGTACAACTACTGATAGGCCGTTTGACGGCGCTATCTAGGTTTGTCCCTCGGCAGGCCGAACGAACCAAATCGATGGTGCAATTGCTTCAAAAGGCGACAAAGTTCAATTGGGACGAGACGTGCGAAGGCATCTTCCAACAGCTTAAGGAGTTTCTTTCGTCACCAGCTGTCATCCAAAAGCCAAGGCCCGATCTACCGATCGTGGTCTACCTGGCAGTGTCGGAGGAGGCTGTCAGCGCAACACTGGTGCAGGAGGTGAATAAGGAAGAATGGCCGGTATACTTTGTCAGTCGCACGGTCCATGTGGCCGAGACAAGATACCAAATGATCGAAAAAGTAGCGCTAGCACTAGTCCTGACGGCGAGGTGCATGCAACCGTACTTCCAGAATCACGCCAAATCTTATCTAAACCGGACCTTGCAAGCCGAATGATAGGGTGGTCGGTAGAGCTATCGAAATTTAACATCTGCTATGAGCCAAGGGTCGAATGCTTAACTATTGCGGAGATCGATACCTGGATGGGCCCAATCATCTAGTATTTGGAACATAGAACGTGCAAGCTAGGCGAAGAGAAAACAATTAGGCTGCAATGCGCACAATACACAATGATCGATCAAGACCTATACCGGAGAGGCTATTCAACGCCACTCCTAAAGTGTATCACCAAGGAGCAAGCACAGTACGTGCTGAAGGACATTCATGATGGAATGGCCGACCATTCAGGGCGACTGTGCGAAGTACGTGAAAAAATGCCCAAAATGTCAAGAGTTCGGCCCCTTGCATCATTCGAAGCCGGAAGAGCACCATAGCATGACTTCTCCGTGTCCGTTTGCCGTGTGGGGGATGGATCATCGGCTCCTTTTCACCTGGCAAGGGTCTAACCAAGCATCTGATGGTTGCGGTCGACTACTTTATGAAGTGGATAGAAGTCGAACCTCTCGCGTCCATATTCGCCAAGAACATACAAAACTTCGTTTGGAAGAACATTGTGTGTCGGTTCGCAGTGCCGCGCACCATCATATATGACAATGGATAGCAGTTCATCGACCGAGAGCTCCAATCCTTCTACGATGACCTCGACATCAAATCTATAACGAGCTCGGTCGAACACCCCAGACAAACAGTTAGGTTAAGGCTGTGAACAAAGTCATCTTGCATGAGCTGAAAAAGAGGCTTGGCACGGCAAAAGGCAAATGGACGGAGGAGTTGTTGGAAGTTTTGTGGGCGTATCGGTGTACACCTCAAACGTCGACACAAGAGACATCGTACAGTCTAATGTACGAAACTAAAGCGATGATCCCGTTAGAAGTGGACGAGCCCGGACTCGACCTCCTCAACGAGTTCCACGACAAGGACAAGATTCGTGAAGCCGCATGCAAGCTACGAGCGGTCAGGCGGTACAACACGAAGGTTCGGCCAAGAAGCTTCCACAAGGGAGATCTTGTCTAGAGAATGCGCAGTGAAGCCAGACTGGGCGACAAATTCTATTCAAACTGGGAAGGCCCCTTCCGGGTTCGTGATGTAGGCAAAGGGGGGCATACCACTTAGAGTGGTTATCGTGCAAGATTGTACCGAGCACGTGGAATGCCACACACCTCAAATTTTATTCTAGTTAAATCATCAATAAAAATACGCGCACTCTTTCCTCGGCGTTGGCGCAACCGTGTTATACAGCTTTTGAACCTTGTCCATCGGCAAGATCCGATTGTCGAAGACATCCTTGTCTGGGTCAAATTCATCAGAAGGGGGAGGGTCGTTCTACAAAACGTGAGCCTGTCGGATAGCTAGGGAAAACCTTTGATTATTCGAAGTCATCGTCTCGTCGATGGTCTTGTCCAGCTTCGTGTTGACCGCGTCTTTTTCCTTCTTCAGGGCAGACATGTCGTCCTCCATGTTCGACATCTTGTGGTCGACCTCCTCCAAAGCCCTTTTCAGTTGGTTAATTTTAGCTGCCCTCGCGAGCTCCAGCCACTCGAGCTCGGCTATCCGAGCCGCATCAAGCTCTCTCTCGGCAGGCTGCTCCGCCAGTTTTCTCTCATAAGTTGTGTTGGCGTCAACAGCCTGCCTCAAGTTGCTCGAGCCCTCGGACAGCTCATGCTCCAGGCGTGAGATCTCCTCCACCCAGTGGCCTTGGACGACTGCCCCCATGCGGGTCAACACCAGTCCTCGACAGATCATCTCGATCCCGCCTTGGATCAAGTCATTCTCCGGAATCGCCCAGATTATTTCTTCAGTGTTAGGGGGCAAGTCCACCCTCACCCCACTTGAAAAACATAAGTCACCTCCCAACACCGAGAGGGGTGACTTTGAAGCGGCGTCCACCAGCACCGCAGTAGCTCTCGGAATCGACCGGTTTTCTTCACCAGCCGGTGACAAATCAACATCAATGGGTGCGCGGGGTGTTGGAGGCACGGGCATCTCGCCCGGTGAGCAGTGCATGCGTGCGGTGTTCCCCCCCCGTCCCCCTCACATTGCCTTTTCTTTAGATTCGGTCTGGATAGCCTAGCATGGGCCTCGGGTCGCAGCAAATCCAGGCTCAGACGACCCCTCCTCTTAGAGGCACGTCCTTGAAGGCCTACAACATATTTCCCGTATGAGGAACTTATTTGTTCATCATTTCTGCATTAAAAGTCAAAACATTAGTCAAAATTCAAAAGTTTGGCCGAAGGTCTAACAAACTAACATACCCTCGAATGCCACCTAACGATCGAGCGCGGCGTACAGGGATATCAACTGCTGCGCGGGAAGTTTTCTTGGAATGTTATCAAATAGAGAAAAAACCTCCCCCTCATTGGCACTCGGGTTTGTCGGACGAGGACAATCCTTGATTTTCGTTGGGTTCGTAGACTAAGACATAGGAAACTTCGGTCGACCAGCTTCATCAAAAAAGTGTGGCATACCCTCGGGTTACACGTATACTTTGAAGAATCTTTCCTTGAAGTTTTTATAAGAAGTCGTGAAGGCTTTGAACAAAACATTGTCCGGCCGACTTACCAGCGAGTGCCAACTGACAGGGTCAGTCGGATGAGAAGCATAGAAGTGCAAGAAGCAAGAAGGAGAGGGACACAAACGAAAAAGGTTACATATCAGGTGGAAGGCCTGAAGAGACGCCCATGTGTTTGGGTGCAACTGACTCGGGGCGACGTTGAGCGCCTGAAGGGCACCCATCGTAAACGCGTCGAAAGGAAGAGAACGTATAAGTCAGAGAAAAGACCAGTGTATATGAAGAAGAAAGAAGGTTCGGTAGATGACCGTTCCCGACAGACACGGTCGGTCAACTCACATTGGCCAAAACTAAAAAAAGAAGCCCTATCTTCCGCCTTCAAGATAGGGACCTTCTTAAAAAATTCAGAGATAGAGGTCTCGGTCCGAAAGTCAGACACAATCCCAAACATTTTGGAATCCACCCAGGCAAGCCCCTGAAGGGGACGCGCCTGCTTAGGGGTACTTGACTAGTCGGAGGCAGTTTCCGGATTATCACCCCTTATTGTTTTCCCCATAGGGGGGTAGGGTTTCAACTGCCTCGACCGACACAATTTCGGTCGTGGAGGAACCAGATGAAGACGAAGGGGGCGCCGGAAGAGGAGAAGGGGCAGCTGAAGAAGAAGAAATAGGACGAGATAGAAAAGACATCACTAACCTTTCGAAGGGAGACAGACGCGGCACAGGAAGAGGAGAGGCACTCGGGTGTCAGAGCAAAGTTCGGGGATGAAAGCATGAGGCATCATCACTGTTAAGGTCTCTATTTATAGCCCAAAAGAGTCTCGGAAGACGATGCGTCACAACTCTCCCAACCGTTGGATCAAGAAAATCCAACAGCTCACAATGCTCGTCGCCAAAAACCCCTTCATAAATGCACATCATGTCACCCGCTCAGACGTTGTCACAAGTCACGTCACCCATCGAGAAGCCCAATCGTCATTCTGAGCCCATAGGAATCGACCGTCACCTCACTTTTCAGACTCTTCGGCTTGACCAACCCTCGAGCCTAAGGGGAAAGTGTATCGGTATCAACTGGACGATCGACCCAATTATCTTTTTACCATCAGGCCGATCGGCCCCAAAATACCACGACTCGAGCATCGCGACTGAGACAATACGTGCGCCCGGTGATGTTCTGACTAGTACTAAACATAATGAGCCAGGTTAGAGAAACTAACCCGCGATTAGGAGCTAATTAGAAGGCCTAAGCGCGATCCAACTCCCTAGTCCGACCCAATCGTGATGCGTCCAAATCGACCTGGAATCGGTTTTGACTGGCTGCCTGCTCGGCCTGAACCTCAACCAGAATCCTGTCCTGATCAGCCTTGGACGCTGCCACAGTTTGCTGAAGAGCATGGCTCCGTTGAAACAGAGGGGGCCCTACCTGTTGATTGCACTCCGACGATTAAGTCAGTTCAGGGTTTATAGAAACAATAGGTAAGTAAGCAGTTTCAGACTTAGAAACAGTGTACCTTTACTAGGGATCTCAACTCCCTTTTATATACTGCTTTTAGGTTACCTCATTGTAACAACCCCTCTCTCACGAGAACCCTACCTCGAATGAAAGTGCACTTGATGGGAAAGCATTTTGTTATGTTGTTACACAATCTTAGTGTAACAACCGCAAAGAATCTTCCTCCTTGGAGTGTACGATATTAATAGCATGGCCGCCAGGGTACCAACTCATGTACTAGCATTATGGGGCTCATCTGTCACTGTAGGCGCTCTAGTTCTTTACGTATTGTGCATGCAACCTTCCCCTGTAACCCTAGCGCTCTTGGGGCTTGGTGTCTTCAGGGGATATTTTCTTGTGCTAGACCCAAAGGTACTATACACACCACATGCACTTTCTTGCTAACTTGGCCTTTCATATATACGGGTTTCAACACACGCATCTTAGAGGACCCATTTACGTGGCCCATTATCTTGACCATACCACCGAGCCGACCCACTCTACACAGATGTCGATGCCGATGTTCGATGTCGATGTCTGGTCCAGTACACAAGCCCCCCATGCTCGAGCTGTAACTTGTTCTAGTGAAGAGGCTAACTGCTCGCCTATGGCGACCTACGTGTTTAGTGAGTGATAGGACGTGCACAGTGCTTCGAGGTGACGTTTCACCACACTCCTTCACCAGCATACACCTGACCTGATCAATGGTTGAAAAGCGTTGCCGCTTGCGCTTCCCCTTATGCGTTAACCTTTTAATTTTTACGCTCCCTTCAGTGTTTCATTCACTTTTTGCACATCTCTTTGAATATTTCTGCCTCGACCGCCCTGCTCTCTTCTCCCCAAACACCTTGTCTCCTCTTGATAATCATTCCAACGTACGTTCTTTACCCTGTTACTGCCTTTGGCCTATCATTTTGTGCTCTTAATCTGCTCATAACCGCACTAGGACTGTTTATATTTCTCGCACCTATGATCGTTGTTCTCTGTTTTTCTTCTTGCTTGCTTCGTTTTTTCCAAAACGCATGCATTTCTTCTTCTAAGTGGTGCGCTTGTTTTTCTTCTTGTTGATTTTTCTCGGCAAGTGTACCGAATGAACTATAATATAGTACTATTTAAAGTACGAATGTCGAACCCACATGGAACAATTCCAATTAAGATGTTCTGTTATAAAACTCATTATGTATAGAAAATAATGTTGAGAACTTGTTCATAACCAAATTATAGATTTCACAAGAAGTAACTCAAAGGTTTAGGGTTTGATACAAGACGTAACAAAACTAACTTATCAAATATAGAGAAAGATACTTGGGATTGAATTGCGTCTATCTCAATCATCTGTATTTTTGAATAATACAATATATAATACTCAAAACTACTTATTCTTGATGCTTAATTTAAAGTCATTCACCTTGATTCCTC
>Ga0123342_1005690_pt1 | contig 17851 bp, 5 predicted proteins | sample Turbeawhitnodule_FD_89960 | JGI IMG/M metagenome (GOLD analysis project Ga0123342, IMG submission 89960) | Root nodule microbial communities of legume samples collected from Mexico - Turtle bean Mexico white nodule | ecosystem: Host-associated > Plants > Roots > Nodule | place: Mexico: Nepantla...
AACAACATTATAATTGTATAACAGCAACCATACATCAAATTTCACCTTCAATCTTCTAACCTAGTGTTCTATTGGAAATTAAGGCTAGCTTCCCTTACCTGAAAATTAGTAGATATTCACTAAAAACTCCAAAACCACCAAGAACCCAAAGGTAACTTAACCTGTATCACAGAGTCCTAATAAAAAATGAACTTACTCTATCAGAGATTCTGATCGAGCAGTCTTGTAGTACTTACTGCCAGGAGTTTTATGGTGGACTTTGAACAAGGAAGTCAGAATTGTAGAGAGAAGGGAGAGGAAAGGAAAAGAACTTTATATAGAGACCGTGGTTCTTTTTAAAATGAAACCTGAATAATTAAATTTCTATTTATATGCCCTTTTATTTAAAATTATTCAGGAGTCATTTAAAATATATTACTTCTACTCTAAAGGAATTTTCTAAATCCTTACATTATTAAAAAAAAGAAACAATTTTTCATCAAGTCATTGAAAAAATAAATAATTGTTACATATCTTATATTAGAAATAACAATATTTCATAATAGAAAAGTTTTATAAAATAAAATAAAATTTAAATTTTACCTATTAATATGATTTTAAAGTAATTTATAATTTATAATAATGAGGATTTAGTATATTTACTTATATATTCGTTATCGAATTATCTATAATATATAGTTTCATATACAGATTGTCATCATCTCATGACACAATTTTATAATATTGAGTTAAATTTAAAATTCACTTTTTAATAAAAAAATATTTTAAAATGTAAATTTGTAGTTTCTAAGAAGTCTCCACATTACTTCTTAAATATACTTTGAACATATGAACTAAATCTATATTTTAATGTATTAATACACTTTTAACATATGAATTGAAATTATTAATGTGGTTATTGGAAAATTCCTATTCATGAAAAGTTTGAATTATCTGCACTCTGTATACTGTTACTGAATTATGATTTGATTTATAACTTATGAATTATATGAATAGACCATATTATAAAGTAAGTAATAATTATATTTATGTCTACAAATATAGAGTTTATATATAGTTCCTTTTCCGATATTGTTTCAATAATGAACTATTTTTCACGTAATAATATATTATTGTATATATAAAAAGTTTATAATTATTTGGAGTGTTAGGTTTATTTTCGAGCAAATTTGAATTTTAATTCTCAATCAAAATTATTCATTTTTTTTTATTTAAAACCTAAACTACTATTTTAAAACTTTTTTTATTTGTTTTAAATAAATTCAGATAATGTTCCAATTTGTTAATTTGAACTACTTATCTATTACTTTTGCACTTAGTACCAACCAGAAATGTATAATATTCCATCCTACTAATTTTTATACGTAATAAAAAATAATTATAATAATTTGTTTATAGATAATAAAGAAGAAAATTAGATAACTGTTAACACTCGCAAGGGAGTGTCTGTTCCCTTTACTTTATTCACATTTCTTTCTTTCTTTCTTTCGACTGTGGCCAAAGAGAGAGGAGCGAGTGTTCATGGCGGATCCCTACTACTCGTATGGTGCTCCGGCAGCCGCGGACGGAGGTACTCACTGATATTCCCTGCTTTTACAAAATCCCAAATAATCTTGTCCATTTCTAATTTTTAATTCCTTTTTCGTCACACAAACACGTATAGAACTACAAAACCAAACCAGTTTCACATGTTTTAACCATTGGATTCATAGTAGCTGTTCTGTTAGTTTCTTAAAGTTTCAACAATTACTTTTATTCTTCAACACTAAACCCTAAATGAGTTATTATAGAAAACGGGCGCACCAGTAATTAGACTCTGTTTCTTCAAAGGTTAAACCATTGCCTTACTCCTTACAATTGTCTCCATTTTAAGTGTTAGTTTTGATACAAGAAAACTCTGGGTTTTAGTCCATGGTATAAAAGTTATTTTGATCCCCATTCAAAACACTAGAATATTTTGATGGTTTAAAACTGCTGTAAAACTGAACAGAGAAAACTTTTTGATGGTCTAGAGTGCATGTTTGGATAACCATAAAATGAATGAACTTAAACCTAGAAGCAAAATTTTGTTTCTTAGATGGTATAGTCAGATCAACTTATAAATCCGCTGTAAAAGCTTTTTTTTGTGGTGTTAAAATATGGCAGAAACTGTGTAAGGACTAAAGGTCTTACAATTTTTACACAGGAACTAGAACTTAAAATGAGAAAACTATACCTATGAAATAAATACTTTAACCTCTTATTACGGAAAATAATGATTATGTTTTGACCATTGTTTTGGTTCTGTCAGCAAGCATTGGGAGGACCAGCTTCGCTGGTTATATTCCAACGGAGCCTTCAAATTCCACTGAATTGCGGGGTATTGGATCAGATTACCTGCAGAGAGACGTAAAAGCTTTATAATACTACTTTGAGTTGTTATGTGACCATGTGGGATGGATTTTCATTTTTAATTTTGATTGTTTCCGCAGATAGGCTTGTTTTATAGTGCTGATGATACTTTGGGATCTAGGGTTCATTCTGAGCCTGTTAAGGGTTATTCACCTCTCGCAGATCCTGAGCTGACTAAAAAACGAGATATGGCACCACTAGGCATTAGTCATGGTGTTTCTGATGTAAACAGTAAAAGAGCGTCATCTAAAAGCAGTTATGATGGCCTGCCTGCAGCAGACTCCAACATTCTGTTTGTTGGTGGACTTCCAAATAACTGCACCAGAAGGGAAGTTGGGCGTATCCTTTGTGGCTTATATATGTCTGCTTGTGTGCATTTGCATATTGCCTTTTGTTCCTGGCATAGCAATAACGAATAGGAACAAAGTATTTTGAAATTAACTGTACTGGATTTACTATACGAGATTGTAATTTGCTTTATAAGTTTAATAGCATATGGAGATTAAATCACTTGGTGTCCAAAATAACTTTAAGGGTATGCTTGGGAGTGAAATTTTGAAGAGAAAAAGAAGGGAGGTGAAAATTCTATTGGTTTTGTAAACACTAGATAACTCTTAATTTAAAAATGAAAATATTGCCCTTCCTTCTCTCTTCCTCCAAGATACATTTCCAATATACGTTGTATTTTGTTGTAATGTTTATATGAAGCCTTGACCCGTGCCCATAGATCTTTTCCGCCCCTTTATTGGCTATAAGGATATCAGAGTTGTTCACAAGGAGCCTAGACGTGTAAGTGTGTTAATTAAGAATTTCATGTTGTTTATTTTAGAATATTTCAATAATATACAATCTACTTTAATTGTCTTGTCCAGGAAAGAGAACAAATGCATATAAGGTCATGATTATTATACTTGTTGCAATATTCCTCTAGTTAATAATCATGGTAGTCAAAATTTACAGAATTGCCCGATTCTACACTTCTGCTATGCCTTGACGAGTTTGTCCATACTTAAAATCTTTGCAGAGCAAAATCGGTAGACTCATAGTGTGGAATTGTAAAACGGTGGAATTGGCTTGTTTCATGAGTTTGTGTGGATCAAGTTTTTGTGTGCCAACTTTCAGAGTTTGGTCCAGTTTCTCTCTCTGTTTTTTTACTTTTGGCCTTCTGAAAACCTAAGCTCAATATCCAAGCCCCAAAACCAACTTTTCTGTAGCACCAATACCTTCAGTGGCATCACTTCATCAACCTCTCGAACAAACTCTGCCTCCTCTCTAACCCAAACCCTAAAACTTTTGCATGGACCATTTTGACCGGAGCTCTTCTCCACCATGTTTTAGAATTGGACTGACTCTCTGTTTTGGTTCCTCTGCCTCTTTAGCTGTGGTTCACGGGTTCTCTTTCTGATTTCACTGGTTCATCTTACTAGATGGTGGAAATGAGGATCTCTTGAGTGATTATGATTTTAATTTGGATGATCTATTAGAGGTCTAGTCTAGGTGTTCATGTTTTGTGTTTTGACTAGGAGTAGTAGTCACCAGGCACCACTGCAGTATTTTAACTTACTTTGTTTTTCATTTTTGACTTGGAATTATGAGTTCTGTATGGAGTTTAGTTGTTGACTTTTTTATGGTTATTAATCTAACATTATAAATTTAAGCTTACTTAAGTATCAGCTGTGCTATATGGAATTTCCCCCTTCTTATTTATGCTATGTCATATGCATATATATATATATATATGATTTTTATATATATTGTAGAATCTTATGCATCACGTTACGATTCCCCGATTTACAATTCAGTGTCTCCTTTCCAGTCTGAATAATACAATCTTGAGTTTGACTACCTTGTTAGTAATACATTAGCTTTGGTAGGTAGATATATTAACTGTAGAGTGTTAACCTACGCTATTTCGTTGTGCTGCATTTATTATGAATAATGAATCGTTTTTAAATGATCGGGATGCTGCAGAGCGGTGACAAGGCTGTGACTTTGTGTTTTGTGGAGTTTCTTGACTCCAAATGTGCTCTCACTGCCCTGGAAGCCCTGCAAGGTAATTTTTTTTTCTGGATTGCATATAATTCTGTTTTATATCTATGCACAGTCCTGAGGATGTTATCGAAAAAGTGAAATATGAAAGTAGGCTATTGAATAATATGGAATCTCTGATTCACTAACATTTATTCATGCCAATATTCTAATTAAAGTATCAGTACTAACCCAACTATAACTTACTAAGCACTTACTCAACCAGACTTGTAACGAATAAAGAATAATCTTAAATATCATAATGACTTGACAGTTTAGATATGTAACAATTTATGTTGTAACTAAGTCTATTGTATGTGAATTGTGTTTTCACCAGAAACAGCTTCTCTGCTTTGGATGTCTACAAAAGCTATTTTTTTTATATAATTTATTCTTATTAGAAACACACACCCCTCTAAAAAAAGTTGAATATTGTAAGTAAATTTCTCATATTCCGTGTATTCATATATTAAATATAAATCTAAATGTACAATATTTGTTAGAAGGTGTACTACTCCATATAAACTTAGCCTTTGGTTGTAAATTGTCAATTTGAAATTTAAATTAAAAGGTCCTTAAACAACATATGTATGTGTGTGGGTTGTATACTCAATGGTAAAACTTGATGCAGGGTACAAGTTTGATGATAAATTGCCTGACTCGCCAACCCTAAAAATACAGTTTGCGCACTTTCCATTCCGTCTACCGTCTGAACATGGCAACAGCTTAACAGCATGATACACACGGCTGGACATTAATTTCTTGGGTGATAATTTATCTTGATGGTGCTCAGATGAGCTCTATCAGATAGAGAGATTCACTTTTATACTCCGAATTTTAGGTTAGATCTGCCTGGCTGTTGAATATAGGATATGGGTGCAAGAAGTCTGGCAACAGGACAATTTTTAATCTAAAATATGTTGATAGAATTTTCATTATCCCCTATCATCAGTAAGCCTCTCCAATCACCGGATTAAGGCCGTGGCTTTTGTACATTTGAGTTTTTACCCTCTTATATCTGACAATGCTTGAACTTCATGTATTTGGCTGCTCATTTTAATCTTTTATGCCCAAGAAGGGGGTTGTAACTATGGTCATGACTTGTGAAAATAATACTAATAGTTCGGAGTTGGCTCAGTAGCCAATGGTAAAATAAATATTTTTGGTCACTATATGTAAATTGAACTCACTAGACAAAAAGAAACATGAAATTACACTGGCCTAATCGTGACACTTCCTATAATATGAAATATGTTTAGAAATAGACGGTAAGAGAACAATTGTGAATATAAAGTTCCATACAAGATAGGAATGATGAGTTGAATCACTGTTGTACTTTACTGATGAGAATCTTTTTAATGTTGTATCTCCTTAATAAGTGGTATTGAAATCATTAATTTAAAGTGATTATTTGTTCATGTTATTATATAACAATAAAAAATGAACCTAGGTATATGGATATTTTGAATTTAAAAATGAGTCTGTGTGATTGAAGATTCTTTGTATTAAAACTTTTTTTTATTTAAACTATGGATTTTATTGATGTGAACTATTGATAATACACATGTTTTGAAGTAGATGTTTTCTTTTGGCATCTCTTGACATTTTTTCTCCATACTTTTTATGAAAAAGCCTAATTTGAAAGATATTTTCTAGATTTGAAAATATTTTTAAAATTTTAAAATTTATAATATAAAATTATATTTTGAATTGTAAAATTTAAATATTATTTTCTAGATTAAAAAATATTTTAACTATACAATTTAAAAAATAAAAATATTGTATTCTGAAAATTGTAGAATTCATTTATATTATACAAATTGAAACTGGAAAAAACAAATCCTAACACTTTTTATCAAAAGGTATTTTTGAAATTAAAAAAAATTATGGAGTTACATACATTAAAAGTAATGAAAACATTGTCTATGATTGAATATTGATGGATATGAAAAGGATTTTGCTTGAGGAGATCAAAACATATGAAATAGCAAGGAAGACAACTTCATAGGATGGACATTATTTTGTCCTCTTAAAAAATGAGTAAAATACACACCGTACCAATATTTATCCATTAAAAGTAAACTATATAAGCATATGTTTAGTATCAATTATAAATGTAATATCGCATATATCTGCATACACATTTTTTTTTGTCATCATTAAAGGTGATTGTTGGATTACAAACATGAATATAAATCTCATATTTACATAAAAATAAAGAAAAACTTGCAAATTTAATGTGTTAAGATTTTGATCAAATGTGATCAAATTTACTTATGCATTATGTACTAATGAAGAAATTCCATTGTATTTTAAATATATCGCATCAAAGTTCATGGTTTAACTTGATAATATGTTAATGAGTATAATAAAATTGAAAATAGATCATGTAAGAAAGATTATTTGTATTGAAAATTTTCTTTGTTCTAAATATAAATATGTTTTCAAAATGTGCATGTCAAGTGAGTATTCCATTAATGTAAGTTAAGAACTATACAAGAATCGTGTTGACAAAAACTATTGCTTTAGAATATTACATATCGATGGTGTTGCTAAGCTTAGAGAAAAGTATCGTTTGAGAAAAATGTAAATATAAAATTTTACATGGAATAAAATGATGTTATATAATATATAACTAAAATAATTTGAACAAATATTATCTTAAAATGTACTTCAGAAAATAAAAAATAGAAACTAAATATCGAATTACTTATAAATATAATTTGAAACGATACGACAGTTTTAATATGAGAGTATATGACCATTATATTATATATAAGTGAATACATATTTCATCTTATTAAATAAATTTTATAAGATTAATTATGTTTAGAGTTAATTAAGTACACAACATTATTGAAATTGCAACTTCCATTGGCAAGTTCCTTTGTCCTGACTACTTAGGACAAATAGTTAAATAGGTTTGGAAGCCATTCTTAAACGGTCAAATTAAAATATTAGGTTTTGGCTTATTTTATTTCTTTTTGAAAAGAAAGTGTGCAACCATCCATTCTTCACCGTTATTGTATCCGAAAAGTTCCGCTACAGATATGAAGAATGTTCTCCAATAGGCAGTCCACTTGGTAGCTGAATCATTGCCATAGGTCGATTGCATAATTGGCTTGATGTAAGTCATTCTCTGGTCCATTCTTTTGAGCCATTCTTCACTGCAACAAATATTCATTTTTTTTTTCAGAAGTGATACAGTTCGAACTTGCTTTGTAAACAGATCAACTATCTGTGGAATATGACAGGATTGCTTAAAATCATTGAACAGTCAAGTTGATCTAACCTGGTTTGTGAGTAGTGTTTCCCATTTACTAGCCAATGGTTGATGACCGTAACATCATCCTACATACATCACCAAAGAAGACAGTTACAGGTGAGCAAATTCTGGACCTGATATAAAGGTGTTAAACAAAAGTATAGCGGGTACTTCTTTCTTTTTCCATCTTTTCATATAACACAAGGCAACATTTGATGGAATTCAGAAATACCATCAGTTAATAACAAAGCTGGCACAAGAAGCATAGAAAACTCACTTGAAAATAAAGAAGTAGATTTGCTGACGGCATAGTTCCTCCAGAAAAGAAGTATCTTGTAATCCAGTCATCTTCATTTTTGTCCTGCATGAAGAAGTCGCCAGTAGTAGGTAAATGAATTATATCTATGAAAAGTTGAAAAGTCACTAGTTTTGTTAATGCATTGAGTAATATAACAACCAACAGATCATAATGGCCAAGTTGTTTAACGGTGTTGTATTGGGTTCACCTCAAAGTGGTAGGCAAATGCTTTGTGGCAGAAGTAATGCACAAATAAAAGGCTATCCTCTTTCATCCATTTGGATATCTTCTTGAGAAGCTCTTTGTAGTTCTTCATATGCTGCATCAAGGTCAAAGCTGACTCTAAAATACAAGAAAAAACGTGTGTTTGACCCTAATTATTTATTCACAAATTCTAACCTCAAACATTTCTATGGAAAATATTCTGTCATAAGAAGCCTCCATTTCAAACGTGCTAATATCAGCAACTATAATATTCATATTTTGCAGCTGAAGATCCCTGACAAGAGAGAAGAAGAGTGTGATTTTGACCATCATGCAATATTTATTTAATTAGCAAGCTCAATATCTGTTCCACCTGTCTCATCTGTTTAATAAGATTTTTATGAGCCATATGGCAATGCATAAGGCTTTAAAGCAAACAATGGGATATCAAGCAGCATACCGGCACCTCTCCTCAATATAAGCCTTTTGAGTTGTTGAATTGCAGATTCCTGTAACTCTGCAGTTAGTGTAGTTCTTGGCAATGTATAAAGCCAGCGATCCCCAACCACATCCCACATCAAGTACTGTGTGACCATCTTTGAGGTTTGATCTCTCGCAGTACAGTTTCAACATTGCTTCTTCAGCATCTTCCAGCGTCATTGAGGCAGAAGAGAAATAGCAACAGCTGCATCAGTTCATGCATTTGGGAATGTTATATTAGCCATAAGGTTGTGAGCGTATTTTACCATTTTTCTTTCATGCACACATACTTGTCAGTAATTTATTTTGTCAACAACTTAAATCCCTCGTATATTCATTTTGCAACAGAAAATGACTTTCAGTTAAAAGATATTTTCTCATCGTCTGCTTCTATTTTGAGATCCTACCTCAACAGTGCTATATGTGGAGAGACTGAGACATCAACTTAAAAAAAAAAAAAAAATCGAAAACAGAAATCAAAGAAACAGGAACAATATCTGCTAATAGCATAAAAATCAAAGGAACTTTTAAGGTAAAATTACCAAACGACAACAAATTCATCGTAGAAGTACCTGTATTTGAGATTGCTTCCAAGGACGAGCTTGAAGAAAGCTGTTGGTAATTCATAATGTTGAGATTTCGCCTTCTCAGTGTTGATTGCTATCGGCATCTCTTGTAAAGCTGAAAGAGCACGAGACATGAAATTCATGGTCAAACTGTTCACTCACTGGACAAAATCAAAAGAACTATAAAAGCAGATAATTACATTAAAGCGTTGCAAGATAATGTTTCGTTATTCTTCCTTTTTTGATTCCTAGAGAGTTCTAGTGAATGATTATGGAGAAAGTAGTTATAATCGCAACGAGAGAAACTGAGAAGGTAAGAAATAATACAATGTGCGAAATGTAGGAGGTGTGAAAGCTGAAGATCTGAGGATGTGTTGGAAGAAGAGCGAAGGCGAGTAGCCAAAAGGATGCGCGTGAGTCTCCTGGTGACGGCGTCAGGGAGCAGGTTACGCTCGAGTGCAGACAGCATGAGCTTCACCGTAGCGCCATATGCAAGCTGCATCATCCCTTCCATGGAAGCCCACGCGCGCAAGGGAACCTTCAGTGCAGAAGCAAGAACGCCTACAGTTCCACAATTCTCCTACTGTGTCTTATCTTCTTCCACTTATTATGTGACTTTCCATTTTCCTCTACTCTTCTTTCTTTCTTTCCTTTTTGTCATTTTCCAATTTCTGCCCATTTCTCAATGATAATATAAAATAAGTAAAAATTATTATTATAACGGTTATTAAAATTTGCATTAAAGTTATAAAAAAATAATACAAAAAGTCAGTTATAAACATTAATTTTCATTTATTATTATAGTTACATAATAGGGAACTGAAATAAGTATAGTGGTACTTATTTATTTAGGATTGAAGTTCTCTTATAAAATGATATTATGGTTTTAAATATAATGAAAAACTAGATTGTGATTAATTTATTATGTTATATAATTTCTGAACTATGCAAATAAAGAATTTCGAAAATTATTTAACTAAAAAACTGAGAAGACTAATTTAAGAGATAAATTATGTCTGTATTTATTTATTTTGTGTATTTTACGATGTAACCTCACTCTTAATACTTTTTAGTTTAGTTTGTTATGTTATATAAATTTCGACATCATGATAATACTTTAGAAAACTATTCAACGAATATAAAAGTTATTTAAAATTGTTTTAGTTTGGAAATCACTTATGTATTATAATCAATTTCTCCAATAAAAAACAAACATAATAAAATTATGGTCTCAAAATCAATTTCCTATATATCCCCTTTCATATATACAAAGGTATTTCCATCCTCCAACTTCTTACTAAAGAGTTCTATCATCTGTAACATCATATGCTCCCGTGTAAATAAACGATTATCTCAGATTAAAAAAACAACCACAAAACAAAGCAAAGAGTAAGCTAGCTATATATCTTTTTTTATATAATTTCAATTTCAAATTAATAAACATGATTCATCAAGTCTCATACATTTTCTCAAACCATCAAGTGTCTATTAAAATTCATAATTCATCTTTCACATGTCATACTCCTACGGACTCACAACACATTGACACTTGACTATACTTCCGGAAGACTCGTGTATTGAAATTAGAATTCTGAGACTTGCACTTGTTATACTGCACAATCATGCGCATAAACATATCAATATCTCATCATCTCGCATCATAAACTAAATACATATGACTCGAAAGAACATATTATATTTCAAACCTCAAACAAAGTCATATGAACCTCCATCGACTCTCACCAACTGAATAACTTCATTTATGTGATTTTGTTATATTAGTAAAGTCAGGATCGTCTCATTGGATCGGGACCTGACATATCAATACACCCTGATAACAATCTTAACACGATATTTCCTTTCCTAAATATACTATGTTTTAATCACACTTTCATATCATTCCATACCTCATGTAGCACATCAATACACCAATCAATCACATAATAATTTATATTTTCAAAAACAATCCAAATATATCTAAAAATTCATTTAAACACATAACTAAGTTCCTTTAATTTTATTTCTAAATAAAATTTAGATTTTTCAATGAAAAGCAATAAGCAATATAAACTAGGTTTTCAAAATCCAAAATAAATTTTTTAAGTTTTTTTAAAAAGGATCTAGCTTGAGCGAGAATTTGCTCGCTTGAGCGAGATTGGGTTTTGCCCAAGCAAAAATTCCCTTGCTTGAGCACGCAAAATTGATGAGAAAAAACGCACGCGGAAGCAATACACATAATCACGAATCAACTGCAGAAAATAAACAACACAGAATTTAACGTGGTTCGGTCGCCAACTGCAACCTACATCCACACGGACAACTATTAGGTTTTCATTTATGTCCTGTTGCACACCAATTACAAGTACAATGATTTCTTTAAATAGAAATTATAAAGGGGACACAATGATTAAACTCACTCACTAAACATGGTGTCTAGTCAGCCCAACCCAATTGATCATGACTTCATACCCAACAATCTTCCACTTGAAGCCACAGAACAATGTTCACCTGCGTTTCAACTGTGTACAATGATTAAGCCCACTAACTAAACATGGTGTCTAGTCATCCCAACCCAATTGGTTATGGTTTCATACCCAACAAGAATTTCATCATAGGCCTCGCTTGAGCAAAAATGGACATGAGAGCACCCCATCTTTCTATTTTATTCTCGCTTGAACGAGAATTAGCTCACTTGAGTGAGATATGCAGAGAAATCTGCATAATTAGGCCTAATTTCATCATTCATAGTCAATTAAAAACAATTTCAATAACTCATTTCACTTCAAAATTAACTTACTCTATATTAACTATACAAATCAACCAATTTTTCAAATTCAAACAAATATTTTACCGTAATTCATCCATATCAAAATCAACATATTCACATTTTAATTCAAACAATATTTTACATCACTCATAAACAATCAATCCTGCAAACAAAATTTTGAACTAGTGACCATATCACCCCCACAATCAGATCTTCTAGCCTAGAGTTCTATTGAAAATTTAAACTAGCCCCCCTTACCCGAACTTGAGCAGATACTCATTAAGAGCTCTAAATCTACCAAAAGTTTAAAGGTCACTTAACATGCACCAAAGAGTCTTGATCACAAATATAACTATACCACTAGGACCCTGAGCTAACATATACTACTTATGAAGATAAAAACATCACATGCAAGATTAAACTAAAGGCAAACCTAAACAAATCAAAACCAACTCAAAGGAAAAGGAGTCAAGAATGAACTTACTTTATCTAAAATTTTGATCAGACAATGTTGTAGAGTTCATTGCCAGGAATCCAATGAGAGACTCGATGAGCGAGGAGGTTATAATCCTAGAGAAAAAGCATAAGAAAAAGGGAAAAAAATAAATTTTTATAAAGATGATGATTCTTTTAAAATGAGACCTAAATAATTGAATTTCTAATTATATCAACTAAAACTATTTTTCTTGGTAGTTATAAATTTTACTTAAAAATTGAGAATTTGAATTTTTTTGTATTTTAAATTTACATTTTTTAAAGAGAAAATATATTTTAAATTTACATTTTTTAAAGAGAGAATATTTTCTTTTAGCTGGACTGTGATTGTAGTGTCGTCGACTTGATTAAGGCTAGACATTATAATAAAGATTATTTTGTAATTTAAATTGTTAGAATGTTTAACCCACTATAGTTTCTTCTTTGATTTATTTGAAGTTTTTCAATCAATGTCGTAGAGATTATTTTTGTGCAAGTGTAATTTTTTTTTCAATTGAGGTATGACATGGATGTTTTCAGTGATTTCTTTTATCATTGATAATGATGTCCGGCCAACATTAATTAAAAAAAGTCAATAATAAATTCTCAGTCATCAACATTTTGTAAAAATAACATGGATTAATATTAGCTAAAATAATTGTAGTCAACTTCAATTTAAAACAATTTCAGTTAATATGAATACTTTTTTAACAGATATTAGTTGAAAAAATCTAGACTAACTTTGATAAAAAAAAAACTAACATCAATTAATATTGACTACTGATATTTAAATAATTTGTTGTGATAATTATTCAAACAATTTTTTTTACTAAATTTAAATTATCTTATTCAAACAAAATATTCAAAATTGAGATTAATTTAAATTTAATATACTTATATGTTTTAAAAATAATGAAAAATTATATTTAAACATAGATAACTTTTAGAAAAAAAAAAAGGGGGGATTTTAGGAGATTAGGTGATTAGACGGTTAAAGAAGTGCTGCTTGTGATTCAGAAGCAAAATCCATTGCAAAATATAGCTACTACTAGTGTAAATAAAGAACAGAATAATTAATAATTGCAGCACATATAAAGCATAGGGGTACAGGGACACATCACGAACCATAGGGTCGCAATGCCCAAAGGCTTGGGAAAATCTCATTGCTCACAGTTGTATCAACCTTTATTCATCTTCACCAGATCACCATCTTCCAATTTAACTGTCGTGCTATTTCATCTTCTTAGCCCTTAAAGTTCAATACTAACTCTGATATCTTCCACATGAGAGCACATGCAGCAGCAATCGAAACCTCAAAACTTCATAATTTTCGACTTAACTGTTACTCGGATGAGTATGGGTGCCTACGTAGGTTGTTATTACGTACCTCGGATCATCCTTCTCCCTTTCAACTGTCTTTTTTACTGAACAACCGTCTACTGAACACTTGTAGTAGTTCCTGCAAAACAAAATTTATTATATAACAAAGTTTTTCAATATACATGAAAGATTCATCATATGAATCATACCTTGGATTGGGGCTGTTTTTCACCTTCTTCTTTCCGTACTTCCTCCACTTGAACCCGTCATCCATTATTTCTATCTCTGACTTTGTTTTGAACGCAACTCTATCTCTCACTTCTTTCTTCTCATCTACGTCTGACACAACCAAACACATACAAGTTGAGAAAAACAGAAGGTGTAAAGAAAGCATAATTTATGAGAAGTTGCTGATCATATCAATTCCTTTGCTATGAAGAGAGCAAAATAAACTTCATTTCAGGAACTTTGTTTACTGGTAGAAAACTCTTCATGGTGGCTGCTACTTCCTACAAGGTCACCGACTTCATTGGCTTGATCAGTGTTAGGGCTGAGAACATGCCCTGAAACAAACGAATCGAGCTCATCGCATGCCAATTGATCATCATCTAAATTCAGGTACTCATAGAGCTCCGAAGGCCATTGCTTGCTGAAATCACTCTCAGGTGAATCCGGTGGTTTTGAATTATTATCACTCATTTTTGGCACCATTGATACTAAACCAATGAATTATGGTGCACATAATATAAACTCCATAGCCTTTTCTCTATGAAGCAGCTTCATTGTGACCTTCCTACGAACTACATTAGGAAGCTTCAACGGATAATATATATATATATATATATATATATATATATATGTATGTATCACAGCACATAAATATCTCTCCTCTTAAACATGATCATCATAGAAATAGTTTGATGGAAAAATAATATGTTAACATGTATCTAGAAACAAATCGGTAGGTATCCATTAGAGTCAGTTAAATATGGAAGGAGAACATAAACCGAGAGTGGGGCATGTCTGGGATGACTCAGGAAGACTTTCTATAGACATTAAAGATAATCAAGGAAGATAAAGTATCACTAATTCTAAAATATAAACATGATGATGGTATATAAGTAATTAAAATATGAATTTTAAGGATAAATGATCATTACAAGTAATTAAAATACAACACTAAAAAACCAATTTTAGAGAACAATAATATTTAGCTACCAAAATCATAAGATTTATGATTTATGATGTGTAGAGCATTTCAAACCTCTCATCTTATTAGCTAGGCACATCACTCTCCCTTGACTCTTATTTGTAGGAAACGTCGTGGATATTACCTTAAACTCATGTATCACAACTAGAATTTATGTTAAAACAGTTTTTGTGATAATGAATTGTATCATATTTGAAATAGCAATAAGATATTGCAATTTTGCTTTTTACCGAAACTGAAGAATAATAAGTCGTTCAGCCACCCATTTGATTTTTTATTTTACAGTCAAACATGTAGAAATATTGCCGCACGTGAAGATGAATAATCTTCCTTCTGTCATTTTCAACGGTAATTATCTTCTGCCTTAACTTTTTAAATTTAGTTTAAAAAATTAACGTTAACCCTACAATGCTATCATCTGGTGTACGTTCACCGAAACTGCAGAAAACTAACAAAGTAGTATGACAGATAAAAAATTACAAAAAGATGACACTGTACTCTTTTAGGTAATACTATTTTATGCCGATCAAATTTCTAATACATAACTTTATCATTTTTCTATATCTGCTGATAACAAATAATTATTCTGTATTTTTTAATGTATTTTATAATTCAATCCTAATTATACTTGATAAATTTTAAAGCTTAAATATAAAAAGTATTTTGAATATTGAAAACTTACTTTTTCATTTAATTCTTTTAGTTTTCAAGCTTGCCTTTAATTAATTTTGGTGGTTCCAAATTAGCAATTTGAGTCTCATTTAGTTGACTTTTCAATGATTAATTATATTAAGCCAAGTAACCATATGTTATTTGAGGTAGTGGATAATAAAGTTACAATAGGGGAATGCAATTATGATTCTTTATCAACTTGTCTAACTAATAAACTTATAGGCTAACTGATTATGGGAACCAATAATGAAATAATATCTTGTGTCAAACATTTATTCTTAAATGTGATTCAAATATGACAACTATTTGAGTTAGGGATTTCTTCCAGGAATGTTCGAGGAATATCTATCAAGTTTCCAACTTATGAAAAATTAATATTCTACGTCACGTTTTTATTAATGTGTTTTTAGGGTTGCAGAGAGTCTTCGTGGATCTTTCTTTCTTTGTCATTTTTTATCATCAATATAATTGGCGTACATATTGAAATTATTTTTTTGAAAGTTATAACCTAGTTCTAACCATATTTATTTCACTAAAATTGTTATTAATGTTATGATTAATTATTATATTTAAAATAATTTTATTCTTAAAAGATATAATATTTTAATACGTTAAAAAAAATATAAATTCTCTTTAACTTCTCCACGTAAAACTATATTCGACATATAGGAGTACAATTATTTTTTTGGAGATTCAATAATAATAATAAGACCTGAACATAATGGTTGATGTTTTGAAAATATTTTTAAGAAAATTAGTGTTTTTCTATATATACTCTTTATCTGTTTTGCCTGTTTAAATAGAATTTATCTTACATTATTAATTTTACTATCTATGAACAAAATACCTACCACAAAATTATAAAAATCAATAAAAAAAACTATTTATACACATTTTCTATAACTAATATAAATTTCAGTATTATTTTTCATTTTAATATTATCACAACAATAATTTTTTTATCATAAAAGAAGTGAATATCCAAAAATATACACGAATGTGTTTCCACTCGTATTTTTATCTTAACTATATAATTAGTATTGTCTAAGGCAATCTTTTATACAAAAATTTCAGTACATTTCAGTATGCTCAGTTTAAAAAGGCAAAACTGGTTAAAAATTGATAAATCAATTTTAAAAATTGATAATTATGTAGCATTTTTTACTAGCTAAAAACTAGTATTTTATGTTGTGCAATGTATAGAATTTTATTTGCTGTTTTTTATACAGTTAAAGTTTACAATCATAGGAAGTTCCGACGATAATGTTATATCGAAAACTTAATTCCCGTGTTTCAAATAATATTCCAGAAACTCGTTAGTAAGATGCATAAAAAAAAGTCTTTCAGATTTTAAATTGCAGAAATATGAAAAATAATCTTAAAATTTAAATTTGAAAAATATTTTTGCCGTTGTTTTGAAATTTAAATTCCAAAATAATGAAATATAAAACACATGAATAAACTTATTGCTAGAATAGATATTAATAAAGTCAAGAGTTAACAATTTTTTTATTCTGGAAAATTTAGAATGAATCTAAATTTGGTTCCTGAAATTTGAAAAACAATTATATATCCTTTAAAGTTATTTTTTTTACATATCTTCAATGCTTGAAGATTAAAATATATTTAAAAAAAATAAAAACTTCAAATATATTTAAATTAATAAAATAAAAACCAGATCCACTCTAAATTTGATTAATAAATAAAAGCATAATTTAACCCTATAATTAAATAGAGAGATATGCTTGAGAAAATAGAGGTGCGAAAAGACACAAACTTTATAAAAGAGGGTGTTTCTTCCTGCACCTTAACAAACTTCTCCCTGCACCCATTATTTTCGTAATTAACTGTCTACCCCTTTTAAAAATAACTTCTAAATCACTCTTTTCGAAATGTTTCATGAACATATTTTCTGAAACACACTTTATAAATTTCGTATTTATCTTTACAGAAGATAAAAAATGTGTTTCAGAATAGTTTTTTTTTTCTTTTAGATTTTTTATTCTAGAAACATCTTTTGTTTATGGGACACCAATCTTCTAAAATCACCTAATGTACCTGTATGGATATTGGGGACTGAGTAATGTTGATCCACGTCGATACAAGGTTGGTTGTCCTATTCTTCAAGTCTTCTTTCTCTTCGCGTGCTTCGGTCGGCCGGCGGGGGTACCTGCGA
>Ga0123342_1005691_pt1 | contig 17849 bp, 8 predicted proteins | sample Turbeawhitnodule_FD_89960 | JGI IMG/M metagenome (GOLD analysis project Ga0123342, IMG submission 89960) | Root nodule microbial communities of legume samples collected from Mexico - Turtle bean Mexico white nodule | ecosystem: Host-associated > Plants > Roots > Nodule | place: Mexico: Nepantla...
AAAAATTGGTTTCTAAATTAGTTTCTATTATTTTCTATTATTGTTAAATAGTTTCTAAATTGGTATCTAATTAGCAACTAAGGTTTTAGATACCAATTATTTAGTTTCTAAATTTGGTCTCTACAACCTTGATTGCTAATTAGATATCAATTTAGAAACTATTTAATAATAATAGAAAATAATAGAAACTAATTTAGAAACCAAATTTCTTTTTAGTTTCTAAAATGGTCTCTAATTTAGTTACTATTGCAACTAATTATTTTGGTTTTTAGAAATTGGTTTCTATTTGATGATTTTCTTGTAGTGATATTTGGTTAAGTAATTAAAAGATTTTTAATTGAAATATAAAAGTGCATTATTTTATGTGTTTATGTGTTGTTTTTCTTAAAAAAAAATTGTTTAAACTCTTTAACTAGTGTATTATGGGTATTACTTGACTTCATCCTTTTCATATTCTTGTATCCAAAATGGATACAGTTTTAGGTTTTAGAAAATTTTAATTCATCGATTAGTTTTCCTAGAAATATTAATTTTTAATTTTATTTATCCTCAAATAAATTATATTAGAATAAAATTAAATAAGATTTACTGAAAATTTCCAATTATGTTCATTTCCATTAAAATAGTCTTTTTATAAGTGTAATGTTTTTAAATTTGAAAGAGTAAAAAAAGTGTAATATTTCAAAACTAAATCGAAGATTTATGTAAAATTTTAGAATAATCAGGATTTTATTACGATTTCGTCAGAAAACCTCAATGTCAAAGTAATTTACTCATTATATTAATATTTATATTTGTAATAAGTAAGATTAGTTTTTAACAAAATTCTCTTAATATACTAAAATAATTATTGTTTTTAATCTATGTAAAAAGCCTTCATATTTATAAAGAGGAAAATGTTCTTTTTGGAAGAAAAAAACAACATAAATAGGCTTACGGATATGTTTGTTTCTGAGTTTCCTTCTTGAATGATAGGGTTTGTGATTTGTTCGGTACTTTTTTATGAACTATTTTTAGAATATGAACTGAAGTTTGTTGAGATTATATGAACACATAATTTATTGTATAATAATGAGTCATTGATTGGGATGTCGCATTGGAAAAGGAAACACCCTTTCAATTAAGTAAATAAAGGAAGTGCAATGCCTAAAACTTTTTGTTTAGTGTGAATTAATTAATGCAATTTAATTATGATTATCCACTTTAACACTACTCCCAAAGATGGGATCTTTCCATGCTTTCTAAAACAAAGTTTAAACAAATGAGACCAAATCTTTCTCCATTTTTTGTTTCAGCCAAGTTCAAATATTTTCTCTGAAAAATTACAATATTATGGATAAGTTAAATGTAGAGATAGTTTGTAATGAGATAGAAAACTAAACATATTAGGTTTTGTTTGGATAGAAAATTGTGTAATTATAAAAAAATTAAATATATTATATTTTAATTATTTAATTTAAAAAAATATTTAAATAATTAAATTTATTGGTTTTTCTATTTGAGTCCGGTTTTAATTATGACCAAATATAAAAAAATACTATCAAATAAATTATTAAGTTGATGAAAAAAATTTAACTATCAATAAAATAAATCTCTTTAGATATAACAAAAAAATATATATTTAGATATTAACAAAAAAAATTAGATATTAACAAAAAAAAAATAATCATTATAAATCTTGATAAAAAAAACTATGATTCACATACATTGAAAAATAGTTCCATAATATTAGTTGAGAAAACACTAACAAACATCAACTAAGAAATAACTTTGATAAGTCAACAAATAAATAATATCAACAATATCAAGGTTGTGTTATGTCAAGCTCCTCTAATGTTAACTAAAAAAATATAATACATCAATAAAAAAATATTTCATTGATAGCAATAAAGAATTTTGCCTAACATTAGTGAGAAATAGTTATGTTAATATTGTTTGAAAAAATATTAATTAATATTAGTGAAGAAATTACTTTGACCTATGTTTTGATCACAAATAAAAAAAGAAATCTCAACTAAAAATTAATTAGTTGATAAATTAGTTGATAAACTAGTTGATGATGTGAAATGACATATAAAGATATAACTGAGTAAATTTATCATATGAAATATGTTTTAAAAAATATATTATCATCTGATTACAATTTTATATTTTTAAAATTATTAAATTTTTTTGTACTTCTTATTTTCTAAAAGTTTTATATTTTTTGAATTATATATAAGAAATTTTTCTGAATAATATAGAAAATAAATAAAAAAATTTAGAATTACTTTTAAATTTTAAATCTTTCTTTGACATTTATGAACTGAAGAGACCTAGCTCATCTAAACTTTTGATACACAGAAAAAAGATGGAAAATTGCATCTGGGTCACACACAGACAAGGTGGCAGACGATCATAATTGCAAGAAACAGAGACAGTAGAAATGAGTAAATTCTTCTGAGAAACGCAATTCAATCAGAAATTTGATTCTGAAAACGGCTTGCCCCCACCATCTGCACAATTGCAGATACCATCTTCTTCCTCCACTGGATTCTCAAAAATTTCAATGATATTTTGAAAAATTGTCTCAAATGGGACCATTTTATTCCTTGATTTAATGAGTATAGTAGAATTCTAAATTTTAGAGCAAACTTTTAATTTGGTCATCTAACTCACCCTCTTTATTTTTTTAATTTAAGACTTCTAATTGGTAAGTAACTTTTAAAGAAGAATATATAGCTAGAAAGTAATTCTTCTAAAATTATAGACACATACACAGAATATCACGAGGAAGATCAGAATGTGAAAAAAAAAACTCAATTATATAGTGTTCTAATGGATGATTATGAATATTAGAACTGATTAAGATAATTTAGATAATCATATGGTCAAAATTAACTTTTTCACCTTTTCACTCTCACTGAATATGCCCCACTCGATAAATAAAGAAAGGTTAATGAAATATTGACAATCCAAAATTTTACACATTACAATTTTTAGTACTATTATTTTAATATTTTCTCATATTATTTAATTATAAATTTATTTTTTATTACATATTTATATTTAAACTAAAACATGATTCCCTAATTCAAAATACAAGAATATAGAAGCGAAATATGTTTTCCCAGCATCTGGAACCGGTGTAGCAAGGCAACACAAATTCGATCTCCAACGAAGGGTGTGAAAATGCTATTCCACACAAAAGTGAAGTAAGAGAAAAAGACCGGGTGCAACAAAACATGAGAGGTGGACGTATCCGTGTCGGACACACGTATCGGTATCGACACTCGTAGGACACTTATCGGTAAAGCTTTCAATTTAAAAAATATTTGTTGGATTTTTAAAAATTCTAGCACGGTTTAACACAATTTTAAAATGTATAAATACAATAATTTTTTAAAAACTCAAATTTATTGTATAAATTTTTATTATGATTATAAAAATAAGAAACAAATTCTTTTGAACCAGCCATGAAAAATATCTTCCTGCTCCCAAAAGAATTTGAAACATACTTTTGCACATAAATATTTATTTTCAATTTATATAATTCAAAATTATATAATATATAGATTCGTGTCTCCGTGTCCTACATTTTAGAGATGATACGTATCTCTGTATCCGTATCGTGTCAATGTCCGTGTATCTGTGCTACATAGGGTGTGACTAAAAGAAGAAGGAGTGCTGCAGGGTTTATCTTTTTCATTAATGGTATAACAGTATTTTCACCACCCCATGCAGGTGCAAGATGAAACCATAGGGATGCTGGAAGAATTTGCCGAGATTTTACTACTTGGGCTATTTGAGACCATTGAAATGAGATTATCTATTTAGATGGGATGGGTGATCATCTTATGATTTACATAGGATTAAAGTTTCTTTCTTAAAATTGTTGATATCCAGATCAAAATATAATAATTTTTATTTGTTTTCTATGTAATTTGTTAGTATGATGGAACACAAAGTTGGGTTTGAGTAAATTTTCCATCTTCTTGAGAGGAGTTTGTTTGTATATGGATTAGGGTTTTTTCTTGTAATAAAAACATAAGTTTGATTGGTAGAAAAGTGTGACTTATTATAAATTCTTATATTTGAGTTCGACTTCTTTGAACTAGTTCAATTTATTGACAGCTTTAACTTTTTACAATCTTGATAAGCATTAGAATCGGTACAAGCAACTTCTCTTCAAACTTTAATTTCATGCATTACTAATTTATTTGTAACATTATTTGGCTTTGGCATTGATTGTGTTCAACATAATTGATAATGCATGAGCATAATCGAGTATGTGCTTTTTAAAGCATAATCAATTGTGTTGGTGCTTCTTATCCCTTCGAACCAACATAAACCATGGCACCTTTGAAACCCTCAAATTAGCAACAAGATCAAAGGGGTTCTTACCTAGTTGATGTTCACAAGCAATGCACGATCACACTTGCTTCAAGTTGTAGCTTCACACTACGATGAAGCCAAACAACCAAACCACACACCCTAGCCAATCCACGAACAAAGAGATTCCACCAACAAATAAACTAACTGAAACGTAAACCCTAAACCAATGAAGCACCACCCCCCAAACACACACCAACAACGTCCTCATCATAAGCAAGGAACAAGGAAACATTGCAGCAATAACCAAATGGGATATGTTACTGGTTTATAATGCAATTTCGAATCACACTATTTGGTCAGGAATTCCCTGCCATGCAGAAGGAATCTCTGTCATGACATTCATAAGTTTCACAGGCCAACAAGCAAACCATGTGAAATTTGAAAAATAACACTGCACTACAGGAAAAGGAGCTCAAAACAATTTCAACTTTAAAGGCTGACATGGCCTCCAATGATTTTATGAGACAGATAAGATTATTGTTTATAAGTATTTCTAAGAGAAGAAAATAAAAAATTAAATAAATATTTTCATCTTTCATATTTTTCCAATTTAATAATAAAGAACAACTCTTTTAAGGTTATTTTTTAAAATAATTTTAATTTTTCCACTCTACCGCACAAAAATTGTGCTTCACATAATATATTTTTTTCTCTTTTCCATTCTCCTCAACCAAACCTTTTCCGAATTCTCTTCACCTATTTTCATCCTCAAACCAAGCAAAGCCTAAAGGTGAGGAAATCTAGTTCAAACAATTAAGCTTAATCTAATTACTTTTTGACATAGCAGCGAATCGAACCAAACCTATGCCACCAAAATCGTACGTAAAACTAAACGTTCAGTGAACCAACAATTGGACTACAAACTTATTGCATGGACAAAGTGGACATTAGTTTCATCCTCACCATGATAAATTTTAAAATTGTCATTTTAAAAAGTTTTCTTCGGAAGCTTTTTGAAGCAAACACGCACTGCACCTCTAGAGATGTCTATGAAGCAAAGGCAGTTGTTATCGTTTCATCAGGAGATTGCCATAACATTTGCCAAGAACGAGGAACAACTACCAGTTCAAAACAAAGAAATCAAAATTTAGGTGTCATTGCATCTCTGAAAAACAGAAGGACGAATCTAACTTGATGAATTGATCTTTTCTTCAATAAAAATATCCTATTCACAAGTTTGTACAAACAAGCTGTCTAGCATAGATAAATCATCAGGCTAGACATTCTGTGTCAGCAGTGAACAAAATATGGGAAATTGACTAAGTTAATGGGTATAAAGAATGGAAAATTGAAAGATGTTATTACCTTCAGCAGATTGTAATGACTTCTCAGCCAAATGTATGTGGTGCAGTAACGCATTACCATAGTACCCTTAGGTTCTGCCATCTACATCAAAGCCAGAACCAGTCCAGTCAGGAGTTGAAGACCTAGTCTTGGGCACTGCACCAATTCCTTTTCCTCTGAGGTTAACTTTCTTTTTATTTCTTTGTTCTCCTTCACTAGGAGGATGCGGTTTATGCTCATTGGCCACTGGAGCTTTCTGACCATTATTTTGGTACCGAACATTCTCAGACGAACCTCCATTTGATTCCCTAGTGCTGGGAAGGGGGGAGCCATCTCGGATTGCACTGTCCAGAGAACTTGAACTCCCAGCCTAGCATAATTCACATGCAAGGTTAGGTTTTAGCATTCACAAGAATAATATGGATTTGTTTAATAGGACACGCAGCATATGTCAGACAGAAACAAAACAAATGACCAAAGGTTATCTACATATACAGTCAATAAGAAGCTTGAAAGAAAGACAGTTCAGTAAGAAGACATGCAACCAGTGCACATTCTCTTCAATCTAACAACCCATTACTGTGATAATAAAAAGTTCAATCTGAAACTCCGAATGTTAGAAAGTAGAATGTCATCTGTTTGACAGCTGGAAACCTTATATGGTTAAAAGTTAGGTCATATAGTTAGAATATCAACTGTCAATGGCTTGGCCAGTACCTTTTATTTTATTAACGGTACTTCGTGGAGGCAGGTTTGACAAGATAGAGAATAGACATTATCATATGACAGGCAGATCAGCAAGTATTAAGGAAGGTACCTCAGGTCAATCACCAATGTAAATTTCATTAGGCTATCAGTTACATCATGCCGTAGAAGCTATTGACTATATAGATCTGAGAATGAGGAGTGTCTTAGGAATAACATACACTGTGAAGACTAGTTGACTGCCGGTTTGGATTCATAGCTTCCAATCGTCTTTTTAATTCCTCCAGCCTAGAAAACTGAGAGTTATTGCTCTCTTCTACCTAGAAAAGATTGTTAATATCAACACAAAGGATGAAAAATTAGAATATTGCGCCCTATGAACAATCTATTTACCAGTTTACTTAAGTCTTCACATAATTTCTGCTTTATTTCTTCTTCATCCCTCACTGCTTTGGATGCTGATTCCCACATCTGCAGCACATGCAGTCAACATACTTTAATTGAAAAGGTAAATGACGATGTTTATCAATGTTTTTTATGATCAATTCTCAACTTTTCCATTAAATGGTAGAGGCAGTAAACCTCTTATCGAAATTGTAAGTCATTCATGTGCGCAATTTTATAATTTAAAAATAAGATAGCAATGAGATCATTCGAAAAAGTAAACAATAACTATTTGGAAAAGAAAAAGTGAAGAAGCAATCAGTGCATGTTATTAAGACAGAATGGTTAAGAAATCTTATTTTTATATTGCAATTGGTTCAACTTAATTTGAGTAACTAATCACAGTTATTGTTTCTTCCTAAGTGAGTTTCTAAAAGAAAAAAAAAAGCTATTATTTCCCTTAAAAAGTTGTTCAAAACATGATATTAATAGAGTCGTACTATCTTGGCAAAAGAAAAGGGGAAAACAAGTTAAGGTAAAGGTACTAATGTCTTTCATTTACCCTATACACTTCCATTTTAATACTTAAGTTTATTAGTATATGTTGCTTTAACCTTGCAAATTACTCACTTTAGTCCTTTTTAAGCAAAATGGCAGCGAATAAGTGTAGGTGCAGTTGGCTCCAAAAGGGAAGGTTGAATGGAGCCTTAGAATCTTCTCGCAGTGGATAAAGATAGACTGTCTAATAAACCATTTAATAAGAACAAATAAGATCGTCTAGGCAAACCATAGAATAGAATAAATAACAAAGCATGAGCAACATCAAGAGTAATGAGAGATTAGCACATGAATTTATCCTGGTTCACTCAAACCCAAACTACATTCAGTCTCCTTAAGCAGTTGCTTGAGAGCTTCCACTAACCAACTGGTTACACAAGTATTTTCACCTCTCTAGGTTAAAATGGGTATTCTCACCTCTTCAAGTTACAGTGAGTATTCACACTTCTCTAGGTTACACCTTTTTAACCTCTCCTAAGATTAAGAACTCTCAAAAGAAACAAAGAACACTCTCAAATTACAATTGTTTAACACAACCTAGAAGACTTAATGCTCAAAGACTAGAGTAGACGCTCACTGCAACACTCAGTATTTTGAACAAGATCACAATATCTCTTTTTGTTGCTTGGCTTGCCTTACTTTTGATCTACACCTTCAATCTCTTTATATCCACACTTGGGAACCTGAATTGGTTAAGTTTGGATATTACAGTATCTTCATTTTTTTTTTAGTGCTAGACGCTCAAAACAAAAAGCTTGGATTTAAAATATTCCAATTTGTTTTTGTTTAGATATGTTTAAGAAACTAATTTGAAAGTATTTGCAATGAGTTAGTAAAAACTAATAAAAAACATGTGTTTCATCCTAGACAACGCAAGATACAAAAACAAGGTACTTGAAATTTTCAATTTATTCAAATTGTTTATGTTTATAGAAGACTGAGAGATATTCACCATTCATTAGAAAAGATATTTGCAAGATTTATTTGAACAAACCTATTTAGGAAAATATGGATATTAAAGATGCACGAAACAGGAATGAGCAAAGTTAATGCACAAATTCTAATCTTTTCATTTTTGGATACAAAAGCTTTTTAATCTGAACGTGATTTCAGTATATATACAAATTCAGAAGATTTCGTTTAACACTTATAATCAAAACCTATTATTCGTTCAACATGTTAATTAGACCGTCTATCATGAACAAAACTGTAGATGCAGAAAGAGTATACTCTATACTACAACTGTACAAATCATGGTTAGAACCAAGTAACACATCCAATATGAATTTTGTTATGCATTCAACAAAGTTTATTAGACAGTCTAATGAATATATGTTATAGATGCTTAGATCTTCTATCATGAACTTATGTTGTAGACACTAATATCGTCTACTGAATACTGCAGTTGTATAAACATTGCTCAGATTTTTCAACATACAAGTCATCTAGTCAGTTTTTGAATCATCAAAACATAAGAACATAAGGACAACATATGATATCTTGGTTCGCAGACCGTCTAGCGTCTCAACTCAACAGACCGCGTCTCAACTCAACAGACTATCTAGCGTCTAAACACACCGTCTAGGAGCTCAACAATAAAAGGTGAGAAAGGACTAAATACTTTTGAAAAGTCAAGAAGTAAAGTGAGGATTTTGTAAAAAAAGGACTAAAGTGACACACTCAGAATTTTAGAGACTAGAATGAGGGATTACTATTTATTTATCATAACAAAATGAATTGATGAACAAGAATATGCAAATGCACACCCTTGTTGAAGTTAAATGTTGAAAAAATAAGCTATATCCAGTATATGAGATAAAATGGGCTATTGGGTAAAAGCTTATCTCACTCACTTTTCTAACCCTTGTAGTGTATGTGAATGACAAATGTGCTGAACGAGCCAATCATTTTTAAGTCATACAGACCTAAAAGTAGATTAACGTTTTAAAAATTTGTTCAAGCTGTTTACAAGTAGCACAAGACCTTCGTAGCATTTTTTTCTCCAGCCTCGTTGTGACCTCATTGTAAACTCAAGAACTGAAGTCACACAGCTAACAGACATACCGCATACAGAGTACATGGCATCCATACCTCAATAATATAAATATCATGAAAGCAGCATGAAAAATAGTTAATAGTAGTATAGTACATAAAAGTAACATGCCTTATGTGCCTGTTCTTCCTTTAGCTTTGCCACACGAATTTTCTCTGTTGATGCCTCTATCTTTGTTCTCATATGTTCCAGCGCTTAAAGTAAACATGGCATGTAAAAATGAAGCAACGTTATTTCATATTTCACTAAATAAAACTATGAGGAACAACTATTAATTTATGAAAGGGGAAACAATGACACTCTTCATTTCTGCAAGGGAAAACAATGATTACATAGAAACCTGCTTTCTTTGGTCCAGATGTAAGTTTCATCTCCAATCCGAGATTTGCAAGCTCACGCTCCACATCACGAATTTTAGAATAGTTTTCCTCAATGTACCTGAAAATATCCAATCTCATACTTGACAGTGAGATGCTGTAGTATAATGTGTGCATTGAAGAGATTTAAGTACAATTCCACACACTCAAGTCCAAAATTCAAAAAGTTGTATGACTTAACTGATTATATTGGTATATATTATAGGATTAAAGTGACAATAAATAGTTAAGTTTGGAGACCAAAATAACAACACAGGACTCTTTTTAAATTACATTCTTCCAAAAACTAATGTGAATGTATTTTACACTTTGAGTAGTAAACGTGTTGTTTACCCATTTCTATTATGTTAGATTTAAACACAAATTACATGTCTTTTTCCCTTTTTTACACACTTCATATGCTTTAACTATACCTATTGTTTTGCTTCAAAAAAAATTGATTCAATTTGTTAGTCACTTGTAGAAAACCAAGGAAGTATTAATTATTTCCTCCATTTGCAATTGTCTTTAGACATCTCCACTAAACAGAAAGGGACACCTTGCGAATAGTTTAGCACCACCAAGCTGAATTGAACATTAAGAAACAGCGCTCAAAATGTAAATTAAAAATCAAATTAATAACCAAAATCAAAACAATGAATTAAGAACTGCTTAGAGAGAGAAAGAGAAGGGTTACTTCTTCAATTGAAGTTGCTCTGCTTCGATTATCTGAAAACAAAGCAACGAGATTGTGAGCGATTGAAGAGCAAAAGAACGAATATATATATATATATATATATATATATAGAGAGAGAGAGAGAGAGAGAGAGAGAGAGAGAGAGAGAACCTGTTCAGTGTAACTGATGACCGGAGCTTCTTTGGGAAGACCATCGGGTCCGATCTCGAGAACAAACGACGGGTTTGAACCCATTTTCTGTGAATCAGATCGACGAAGAAGCAGTATCTTCTCGCACCAACACAACCTCAAAATCCTATTTTCTTTTTCTTCTTCTTTATATAGTTTTTCTATTACAATTTTGGGAATGAGATTTTCATTATCCGAATTTTGGAAAAATAAATTGAATTAAACAATTTTGTTATTCAAGTAAATGCAATTGAGAAAAGCTCATGATTTAGTTTTCTTGTAGCTTGTAAGAATGGAGGAATAAATTATCAAAATGGCAATTATCAAAGTATAACTCTAAACCCTAAATTCCATCAACACACGATGTAAGGAAATATCCTGTTTTTTTATTTATTTACTAAAATAACTTATCTTTGAAATAATTTACGAAAGTATTTAATCTCCTTCATGAAGCTTATTTATTAGAAATTGTCAAAAATCGTAGGAATTGATTAATTAATTTTTAAAATCTGTTTTGATTTATTTTTATCTTTAATTTTTTAAAATATAGATATGTTAATATTTTATATAAATTAATTTTTTTTTCTTTAATAATTACAAATATTTTAGTATTGGTTGTTAATTGAATTATTTAATATTTAATTTCTATTTAGTGTTTTTAATTTAAACAATAGATGTAAAAAAAGTAAAGTTTTAAAATTTAATTAAATATTATTAAAAAATTGAATTTTAATAAATTTAATATGTATTTTTTAATTATTTAAAATCAATTAAAATAGTATTGTGATTTCTTACATATAAAATACATTAATAATATAATATTTTAAGAAAATCAATTATCAAATCTATTTACAATATGTATTATAAAATAACATTTCAAGTTATTTATATAATCATTAACTAATATTATTGTTGTTGTTTTTTATATTTAATAGAATTGTTAGAATTTTATAATAAAGATAGAAAATATTTATTTAAAATTTTGAAAAAAAAATCTTTTAAGATATTTTTATTGCATTAAGGTTACATAAAATAATAATTTAATATACAAAATACTAAAATATGAGATTACTTAAACTAATTTAATTAAAGTAAATGAAAGAAATGAAAATAAATAAAAAAACATAAATATAATTAAAGAATTTAAAGAAAATTGAAACATAAAGAATATAATTAAAATTATATTTATAGTTTTATGGACCTTCTTATTTTGCATTTGTCGGTGTAAGTAATATAAAGTGTCAACTCCACATATAAGATTCTACCAAACATATAAGATTTACTTAAAAATATAAAAAAATTCTACTAAACATATAAGATTAACTTAAAAAATGTATTAACAAAATTGCTTAGTATAATGCTAGCTTTTACAATGCTAGAATCTCAAATAAAGGTTCCTAATACCGTATCAATCTACATGTTCATTGATGATTATCCAAAAGAAATGGTAACAACATAAAAAATTTACCACTCACTTTATTTTTTTTATTTAACACATTTTCTGACACTCTCTTGGTGGGTGATCTTCATGTGAATTTCCCTTAATATGTAAGCCTTGTTATTATTTGGCGGATTTCATTCCGAAATTAGTAAAACACACATGAATTTCAATAACAAGTCAGTGTGTTGAAAATAGAAAATTAGAGAATATATTACTAATACTTTTCATATTAAAAATTAGAGAACATTTTCTTCATTTCCTCTAACAGTAATTAACAAAATGAAAGCAACATATATGTTTGTGTTTAACAACGTTTAAGTGTTAGCAACATATGTTTATTTGTTTAACTAAGTGATTAAAGGTTCTAATCATTGTGAAACCACTTTAAATATAAAATAAATCATGTTCACATTATACCTAGTGCTAATCGGTGAGCTCAGCTGACACACATACACAAACAACAGCAAAAGGCAACTTGAATTTATATAAGAGAATTACAGAGTCAAGAGATTTAAACATAAAAGAAAAGAAGCTCAGCATCACCTAAGCTGTAGATTAACAACAAATTATAACAAAAAATTGTCAATTGTGTTATATTACAGCTGCTTCTAGTAAGAATTGCAAGATAGCTTCCTTTGTAGGAAGTGCAGGAATTGCACCTCTCTCAGTCACAGTGAGGGCACCACATATATTAGCAAAATATAAAGCCTTTCTAAGACGTTTTTCATCCTGCCAACCAAAACAAAATGTATAAATTTCTATGCAAGAACAATGATGAGATGACTATGACAGTTACAGACATCATATAGCTAATTCTCATCACACTGTTCAAATTTTGGCTTATCAAACATAGGAAGCAGAAGAATACATTACAAGAACAATAAGACATTATAGTGATATATGTACCAAAGACCCTGACCCGGATTCTGGACACGAACACGGACACTTCAATAGGTGTAATCTCCAAAATTAGGACACAGAGACACAAATCTATAGATTATATCATTATGAATTATATAAATTGACAATCGAGATTTATGTGAACAAGTATGACTGAGTTTTTTCTTTGTGGCAGAAAGATGTTTCCCATGACTGGTTCAAAAGGATTTGTTCCTTATTTCTATAATTATAATAAAAACTTACACAATAAATTTGAGATTTTGGAAAATCACTGTATTTGTCGCTTTTAAAATTGTGTTAGAACTGTGCTAGAATTGTGAGAGACTCAAAAAATAGTTTTTGAATTAGACACTTCAGCAATACGTGTTGTACGTGTGTTAGTGTCCAATATGTGTGTCCAACACAGCACACTATTTAAGATGCGTGTTTGAGCTTCATAATAAGGCTTAATCTACACAATCTAGAACAAGTCAAAATTCAAAATTACCTGAAAAATAGTTTGATCAGAAGCTATACTGTATAAAATCCCACTAACAAATGCATCGCCAGCACCAGTTGTGTCTACAGGTTTAACTTTAACACCTGCAATCCTGCCCTTAAATGCCTGCACAGAAAATTTGGTAATGACAATTAGCTGAACAATGATTCATGAGGGGCAAAAAAGAAAACATGGTTTAGTCCTAAAAGGAAAACTTCATATCAGTTTTTACTAGCTACTAGAAGTCATCGAGTACAAAGGTAAAGGATAGTGTTGCCTTAGTACACTCATAGTCATAAGTCAGAGTAATTGATTCAGCTCATAACTTACTAGTAGTATAAGGGTACATATGATATTAGTCTACGACTGTAGAAAACAAAGCAAAGATAAAAAGCGAAATTGTGCTTCCAATGAGACATTACGATTAAGTGGATTTGGTAAGCATACTTTGGTGTAATATCTGCAACCTTGTGACCCTTCAGTAACGATTAAAAGCTTGAGATTTGGATGAAAAAGTTTCTTCAAAACAACATTATCGTCATAAGGATTATCACCTCCTGTCAAAAATGTGATTTCATCCTCACTTATCTGTACAAACACATAGGAAAATACCATGTCAACTCTATTTTAAGGAATAATAGAATTCTTATGTTTCAAAACTATACAGTTCAATAGAGAGTCATATAAGAATATCCTGGTCAAATATGTATACCTTTATGACATCAGCCTGATCCCATATATCCATTATGCTTTTCCAAGCAGTATCTTCTGAAGGCCACAGAGCCAATCTCAAATTTGGATCATAAGAGAGAATGCAACCAGAGTTTTTGGCAATTCTCATAGCAGCAAGGTGAGCTGACTTGCATGGCTCATCAATCAAGCTGATGGAACCATAATGAAATATTCTAGCCTGAAATCAATGTTATGAATATCCTGGAAAAAAATTCATAAAATACAAACAGATATCCCACACACCTGCTTTAGGAGATTTTTATCAAGTTCTGATTCTTGAAGGAGCATATCAGCACTTGGATTGCGGAAAAACAAGAATTCACGTTCACCATCCGCTCTAAGTGTAACAAAAGCTAATGCAGTTCTTGCATTAGAGTCAAACCGCATGCCAGAAGTCTCAACATTGTTTTGCTTTAAAATGTCAGCCAGCATGTACCCAAATTCATCTGCTCCAACCTAATAAACCAACGGCAAATTGGCAAATGACTTCAGATGTGATTTTCTATTCTAGCAGTTCAAGCAACCATTCCCTTTTATCTTTTTCCCTTCTAAGAACAGGTTTACAGGACCAACTTTCTTCAGAACTATTCAGTTTCAAACATAGCATATGACAAATGTGTATGACTATTTAGATTTGGACAAAATCCTCCAGGACAATGTGCAGATAGATTGACAGTAACAGGAAAGTAAGGAAATCATATAACCTACAGTTCCAACCAGCATTGATTGAGAAATGAGAACCACACCTTGCCAATAAAAGCAGATGAACCTCCCAGTTTAGAGATACCAACAGCTACATTGGCAGGAGCTCCACCGGGAGATTTCTTGAACGCAGGTGCTTCAGCCAGTGATACTCCTCCCACCGTCGGAACAAAGTCTATTAACATTTCCCCAAAGCAAACAACCAGAGAATCTCTTTCCTTGCAGTCTTCTTTTCTGAGATCATTGGATTCATCTGCACACAAGCAGTATCTTCAGACCCAGATGAACCATGTTTTGTGGTAACTAACTTTTCATTAGTAACAATGTGATTTCAGAGAAAAAAAAAAGTAAAAAATAAACACTTCAAGATTCTGCCATTAGGTAATGGGGCCAGAACTATCAAAAGATATATTTTCATCTTCCTAATATGATGATAAATTGATACTGTAAACCATGTGATCTGTTGTATTATGAGCACTTCCTTCCCCATTACCAAAAATTCACAGAATACAGGTGGTATTTTAAAAATATTGCTCAGTTATAAACACGATTTCAAGTGCATCATTGGTTCAAATTATGTACTTTTCAAGCACCCATTTCTGCTCCCAAGAATTTCAAATACATAAACTGCAGTCTACAGTGTAGAATACCACACAAATGCTAACATCAGCAGTGAGTACAGAAAGACCACACCATCATGATTTTGTTCCTATTAATGCAAATCACACCCAAGAGGAGTCATCTCTCATTCACAATAAGCATGCACACACATTCGCAAAAGATAACAGTTCCAACCAGCTGATTCAAACATTCACACCGACACACTCAACAAAGATCTCCATTCTATTCAGTTCAACAAACCCGAAAAAGAGCAAAACCCACTATCCATTAAACCTCAAAGAAACAATCTTTATCTTAAAATTCTAGCTCTAACCCAGATAAATAAATAAATAACAAAATATCAATAATTTGCAATACAAGAACATGCAAAAAAATGGGGGCAGAGAAAAAGAGTGAGGGAAGAAAGGTAACAAAACCTGATGATGTAGGGTGAGCCATTAATGAATGAAGTTAGAAGCAAGAAGAAAACAGAGACACTCTATGAACTATGTTGTTGTGTTAAGAAGAGAAGAAAAAGGAAGCAGTGAGAAAGTAGATGAAAAGAAGGAGAGAAATTGGTTGGTCTTTATAACAAGTGTGGTGACAACAAGGAAAGAAGCCAAATTCGAATTCAACAACAACAACCAATGCGCATTGCACCCAGATTCTCACTTTCTACATTTCTTCTCCAACCACACTAAAACCTTCGCCACCAAAGTCTTCTTCTACTATTTCTTTTTTCTCTTCTTTTTCTGCAGATATTACCACACAGACACAACCTATGTTACAGTTCATGTAGAGACAATCTATAGAGTTAATTACAACATAGATTAATAATTACGCAAAGTTTTAAATTGTTATTAAAAATTATTCTTTTTCTGAAATTTAATTATTATACAATGTTTATGTATAACAATCATTCTAACATTAAAACATGTGACAACATAACACTTTTGAAAGAACATGCATAACATTAAATATTAATCATTCATAAATACCCATAAGAATAAAAAGAAATGTTTCCTTTTATATATAACAAGCCTTACAAAGTATTGGGTTTTATTTGTGAAACATTAATTAAAAAAAGGGTTGGTCATTTGTATATGTTTGATCATTTAAACTGTTTTTTGTCACATTTTGTATTTTTCTTTGTTTCTCTCACTGTAGTAAATTTAATATTATTGAGAAATAAAAATCATAAAATTATCTATTTTTATGAGGATACATTTGGTGTCCCTTGTCTCTTTCAGAAAAGGCATTATGGTATGTGTTTCACAAATAGGATGTCCGTGAAATACAGCTTCTCTCTTTCTTTCTTTCTTATAATTTTTTAAAAAATTCTTCATAGCATTATATTTCTCTTAAGGAAAATGAAATGATATTAAATATCATTGATATAACTTTGCAAAATATATGAATATTCTAAGTTTTCTCTTCTCTCTTTTACATTATTCTAAATTGGCTTTTTATTCTAATTAGATATCACTACTGTTACATTAAAAAAATTATTGATTTTTGACATATAAAAGTTACACGATATAGTTACCTTCTATTCTTAAGTTTGATACGTTTTATTTCTTAAAGGACCTAAATTGTAATTTTATTCTTAACGTGTTTTCACATGCACAAAAATAATTGAACCGGCTCTTTCTATATAAAATATTATTATAATAGAAATGTCTAAGTGATACACAAATATTATTTTATAAAATGATGTTTTTTTAAGAAAAATATAAATTTAGGTAGAGTATTTTCAAATTAACATTTTATAATATTTAAAACAAAACTTCTATGATCGGTATGTGTATTTTTTATGACGTTGTTTAATAAGTTTTTATAAATAAAATTATATAATTTACTATTTTTTATTTTATATGGTTGGTTTATTATATGAAAATAAATAATTAAATATATTATTTATTGTAAAAGTTATATTTGTAATAACGGGCATTCTTCTATTTAGAGTACAAAATATCTTTTTCTATTTTTCTCTTAATAATATTTTTAAATTATAATATATTTTTTAAATAAAATATATCGATATAATACAAATTATTTTAAATATTAATATTTTCTTAATCTATAAAATAATATTTAATTTAATTAATATAATAATTAATTATTTTTTATTTTTAAAATAATTTTATTTAATAATTTGTCACTAGTTTTTAATGAGATATTATTAAGATATAGATTCATCTTAGTAGAGGTCTCTCAAAGCTTGTGAATGATAAGAAGATTCTACATATGGCTAGTCCACAAGGTTTTCTCACTCCCTCTCATATTTTATATGTGGATGACATTTTTATTTTCTGTAGGGCGGATAATAAGTCTCTTAGAAATTTGAGTAATTTTCTTAAAACATATGGTGATTTCTCTGGTCAATATGTTAATAATTCTAAGAGTAGTTTTTTCAC
>Ga0123342_1005692_pt1 | contig 17847 bp, 7 predicted proteins | sample Turbeawhitnodule_FD_89960 | JGI IMG/M metagenome (GOLD analysis project Ga0123342, IMG submission 89960) | Root nodule microbial communities of legume samples collected from Mexico - Turtle bean Mexico white nodule | ecosystem: Host-associated > Plants > Roots > Nodule | place: Mexico: Nepantla...
ATTCTTTCCTTAGAAATAATCATGTTTACAACACATCACATGTCATATCACAACCTAATAATCCTTATTCTTATTCATATACTTTTCAACTTAATTCATTGCTCATTCCATATTATAAATAACTTACATCATACATTTCAAATTTTACATTTCATCATATACATCATCAATCACATAATAACTTATACATTGACACATCAAATTTAGCATTCAAAATTATTTATTCTAATATATAAGTAAATACTAATAAATTTTCCATTCACCAATTATCATACTATAATAATATTCAAATATAATAGCTAGATAAATATAATAATTTAGTGAATATAAATTATTGTAGCGTTTACAATAATTAAAAAGTATGTTATTTAAAGTTTGGAAAATACTATTTTTGGCCAGACACTAGTTATGTTTTGTTGAGCAAATTAAGCACGTCTCTAAAATAAATGGGCGTCAAATTATAAACAAAATGAAAACCACTTTTACCTCAAATCTCACTAATTATTCAAGATAATTAGATCTAAATAGTTTAATAGAAGTTTGAGATTTTCTATTTTCTTTTAAAAAATTAATAAAAAAGGAAAAATTATTTAAAAAAAATCAATAAAAAACTGACAAAAATTCCACTCCCAGAATAGTAAATTCTGGTCAGTTTTCTAACACCAGTAACATTCTTTCTCTTGTGAATTTGACTTTCAAAAAATTAAATTTTCAACCTCAACAATAAAAAAAAATATTAGAATAAATAATATTAACGCATGTTCATTTGCAGAATTACTTTTATTAAATAGATATATTACTGGGAAAAGAATAGAAAAAAGGCATGTTGTGGGGAGGTGCAGTTCCTGACTGAAAATTACTCAGTACTTTCATGGTAGTGATTGATAATGACATTACTTTTCACTTACTTCATTTTCTGAAACCAGTTAAATTGTACAAATAAAATGTCCTTATTGCCCCTGAGTTTAGGAACATAAAGAACCTCAACTAGGACACTGGGCCTTTGAAACAAATGCAGTGTCCCCCCACCCCCAAGTGAGCTCAGGATGCACTAGTTTGTTAATACTTGCATTCAAAAAATTAATATATTTTTAAAGTAATTAAATATGTTACAAAACTGAATTTGCTTTTTGAATTGAATATTTAACACTTCAATAAAAAATAAATAAACATGGCCAAAGAAACACTAAAAGGGCTTAAAGAGTAGGCCACAGGAAAAGGGTGGTCAGTGTCTCTAGTGGCATTTCATGCAATTTTACATAAAAAGATCCAATTATGTAAGGAACTGTGGGTCACACTGACCTTCACATGTCCATAATTGATAATAAGAGTAAGTTAAAAATAGCCTTATTTTTAATACCCAAATATTGTTGTCTGCTCTTGTTTGTTTATATGAAAATATATCAAGAAAATCACATTGTTAATTAAAAAAAAACATTTTTTTTCTTTAAACTTGTAAGTGGGAAAATTCTGTTTTGGAAGATCAATCATTGGGGGAGAGGGGGTAAGAAATAATTGTGATGTAAGTATTCAATATTTTGGGTAGGTTGTGTTTTTTAGTTGAACTACTCATAAAGTAAAAGAACTATCTAGATGAACATGACCTTTTGTGGTGTTTGGACCATGAATTTCAACATGTTAAAAGCAGTAGAATTTAGGCTCCTTTGTCTCTAGAATGATTAACAAAATCTTAAAAAAGTTTGGTGGTAAGTATTTTTTGTGGGTCCTAGAGAGCCTGTTCACCACACTTTTCAAATTTGTTTTATGGTAGTTCCTTACCAAAATTGAATCATGGCTCATTGAATCTCATGCCACCAAGATGCAAAATCCCAAAAGTACAATTTGATTAGAGGAGTAGGGGACAATCATGCTCTTATCATAAGCCCTCTTTGCCAAAAATATTGTCATTATTAACATATAGTGGAATGGTATATTCCCCAAAGTTTCAAAATGGCAATTTTCTTTGAAATTTCACTTATGCTCACCTTTCATTTATGATATGTTTTAGATTGTTATGATATCAATGTTACATATTTTCCAAGTTCGTATTTTATATCTTAATTAGAAAGAGTACAAAAAAAAACTCATGTGTGACAAAGCATGTAGAGCAAGTCAAGTCACCTAGAATTGGTCTTAGTCTGGTGCAATGGCAGCTTTGTGTTGCTTCAAGAAAGAACGAAAGAGGAGTACCAACAGTGGTTTAAAAGTGACACTAGAATCCTATTACAAGCTACCTTTGATTTCATCTTCTTCTTTTTTTGTCTTCATGTTCACTGCTCCATCTTATAACACTTTTCTTCATTGCTTCATCTATTTAAATCTTCATCTTCACAAATCCATTCACTAACCTCAAGTAGATAAATACAGAAGAGAAGCCTTTAAGTTTAACACAAACAAATCATACACAAATTTAAGGAAGCAGCTATGTGACAGAAACATGAGAATGTCATGCTTCATTGTATCATCGGAGAAAAGAAGCTCTTTAATTTAAAGATTAAATATGTTTTTTCTAGTGATTTTTTTTTTAATAATTCCAATTTTAAAATTTCTAAATATTTCATTAAAAAAATTATTAAAATAGATTTTTATGAGAATTTTGTTTACATAACAAATGAAATTAACGTATTATAATAACATCTACATTAATTATGAGAGTTAATATAAAATATTTTCAATAACAATTTAAATTATGCAAGGTTTAATGTTTTTTAAATTAATTAAGTGATTGAATTTTAAAGCTAAAAAACAATTTTTTTATTTTTATTTAAACATTTCAATTATAACTTTTATTGAAATATTTAGGAATTTATAATAATTTTTTAATATGGAATGATTTTAAAATTAATTAATAAATTTCAGTATTTTGTATCCTGAAAGTGAAAAATAAAGAATTAAGCAGCATTACCTATTTTTTACGAATTGATGAATGAAACTTTTTTTAATACAATACTAAGTCTTAAACTTGAATTTGAGATTATTAGCTAACTAATTCTAGACATTAGTTTTTAATATATATTATTATTTTATAATTTTTTCATTTGAATTATAAGACATAACACGTGAAAGTTGAACCAAAACCAGCTGGAATGGGTGAACACACGTGCCTGCAAAAAAGAGTTGTTAAAAGTGCTGTCATGTTCACACCATTTCATAATTTTCCGTGTGTCGGTGTACTTAACAATAGGATTAATAAATAGTTCAATCAATCATTTCTTCAATAAATTCTAATTTCAGTAAATTTTATGACATGATCAGATAATAAATTAAAAATGAGCAAATTATACTACAATTCTTCCTATTTGTTTTATTTTCACTTCTATCTTAATTTCTTTAAAATTTTACATCATTTTGTATTTATTTTAAAAGTGTCATATTTTTTTCTATCTTGAGAAGAAAAAAATACTGTAATGGTGAAAAAAATAATGTAAATATAATTTGAAAAAAAATTCTTAAATATAATTGTAATTTACTCACTAAAAATATAAATTCAGAAAATAAATTATGATATCATTATCAGTTTTTTTACACCAAAAGTATGATCGCCGTGATGAGGAAGACGGAGAAAACTTTAGTTATGACTATTTACATACCTTTTTTCTTAAGCTCACATTACTTCACATTTTGTTTTACAACTAAGTATATTTTAATTCACTATTCAAACTCAAAACAAAGTTCACTTCTATCTTTACTATCCTCACCACCTATATTCACATATAACTTATATAATTAAGTAAATTAAAACTTAAATATGATTTTAATTTAGTTATCACTTATAAATTACTTTATATACTTATTTATTACTAAAAGATATAAATTTTGTGTCATTCCTCTATTAACCTGTTCCCATGTGTTGTAAAATATAATTAACACCCATATATAGTTTGTTTAATGTTTATTTTCTGTATATATTATGTACTTCCAATATCTATAATTTTATTACCAAATTTTATTTTATTATATTCTACTACTTACATTCAAATTTTGTTAATTTCAAAATGCTCATAGGGCAAATTAAAAATATTGTTTACCTTGTCCTATTTGTATGTCAATGACAAAACATCATAGTCTTCTTTTACAAAAGTAAAAAGGAGAATATATTGATTATTCAATGTTATATTTTACTCTAAAAATTCAAACAGAGAAGAACATTAACTATTAAATATTCATGACAAAACGTCATACTATTGTCTTTTTTTTTTTACGTAAAAGGAGAATATATTAATTATTAAATATATTATATTTTACTCTAAAAAAATTCAAATTGATTTTTAATTATTAAAAGTAAAAGGAGAATGTACTAAATAATATAATTTGAGGCTCTTTCTTTAACACCTTCATGATTTCCACACACAACAATGACTAAAATGCTTTTAAGTAAATAGGATAATGGTTTATAACATTTATAATATTTGTTTTCTACATATTTCTCCCAAGATATATAATAACTTTGTTTATCCATTTTTAGTTATTCCTTTGTAAACTTTTTATTAGCTAATTCATATTTGATGATATAACTTTTTGGATTGAATAATTTAAAATTGATAAAATAACTTCTAACTAAGTGATTTAAATATAGTTTACAAATTAATTAATGTAAAATTAATAAAAAATACTTTTCTAAATCTATAATTCTGAATATAACAATGAATTATTATTCTCAAATAATAAATTATATAATTTAAAATATAATATCTATCTTCTAATAGGCCACAAAAAATCTCTGAAATATAAGCCAATAACTTTCATATAACAAAATAAATTTCATATATAAAAAAAAAACTGCACATATATGAAAGAGATAATGATAATATAGTCTTTTTTACATGAAAAAAAAATTATTAGTACGGAAAAAAATCCACAATTTGATTAGTTTCCAAATATTATATTTGACTCTAAAAAATCAAATACATTTTTTAAGATTAATTGTTCATTATTAAACAATTATATGAAACCTAAATATTTATATCAAATATATATGAGGCTAAATATTTATAATGGAACCTAGTTGAATCATATCCTTTCCCTCAATAATAATTGAATATAAAAACTTATTTAAGAAGATTAAAATTCAGTATCATTTATGTTAATAATCATTGATATTTGAAAGAATATGAAAGAGAATAATGTAATAAAGAATTCTACTGTCTATATTATAAAATTGTTTTATATTATTAATCAACCCTAAACTTTAACCTTAAATCAACCATAAATATGATTTGAAATATATTTTGTGTAAAAGTTAACAATATGTAGAATTTTTTTTATTATATGTAAGAATAAAAAATATTTACATTGCATAAGACCTTTTTCACTTAAAAATATAAAATGTCATCATAAAAATGAGGAAATTGTAAATTGATATCTACTTAAAAAAACCTTTTTAACTGTGTCACTGTCCATCTTTTCTTCTTTCTTTCTTTATTCTCTGAGCCCATACCTAAAATTCTTGAAACAACATTATTGAATATATCATTGTCAAAGATAACAAAGCCGAATTATGCTATTTACCCAAAAAGAAAAAAAGCAACCAAAATAAATAAATAAAACTTTTAAGTTGTTTATTCGATTGTATGAAACTTAATTTAACAATTTTCAAACTGAATAAATAACAAAACTCTATATAAATTAAGTAATTAATTAATTAATTAAATGTCCTTGTAGGAAAAATTTGAGAGCATATGATATGATTCTTTATAATGTCACTTAGCACTCGGGTGAGTAATATCTCTGCATACCATAACTATTACATGATGATTTTTTGAACAAATTTATGTGTTTTTTATTTTAAGTTTATATACTAGATGTTTCCATGAAATACTTACTTGACAATAAAAAATAAATAATTAAAAAAATCTGCTATCTCAAACTATCCCTTAAATATCCATTAAAATAAGTATCTTCAAATTTAGAAGATTAATTAATTTTAAAAAAATATTAGATAACCTAATTATTTTGGAACATAAAACATCGTATGTTATGATTGTAGTAGTCCGGTCTTATGATTGTAGTAGTCCGGTAAGTATTTTTTTCATGTAGATTAGTCATTAAGTAAAAAGTGATGAGAGTTTTGATTTATTAAATAAATTATCAGTTAACTACTTTGATTTTAAAAATAAGGAGTAATAAATTTTGAAAAGAAAGATTTAAAAAAATAAAATTTAAGTCTTATTTCATTTTATAAATCAATTTGTTAAAATGAAGTTTGCATATAATTTTAATTTAAAATATATAACAAGCATTCTCACACTCAATGAGAATTCTTAAATATGGAAGTAAAGAAAATTTGATAATAAGTAACACAGTAGATCTAATAAATTTAAATTAAAGTAAAATGAGTAAATTTAGTTTAAACTTAATTTAATATCATAAAACGGATTTAATAAGATAAAATTTACACTTAATAAATAATATAATTTAGTTATATTTTTGTTTGATATGAAATGGATGTAAGAAATTAGTGAAATTACAAACCATTTTAGTGTAAGATTTTTTTGTTACACAATCTTTCTCTAAGAGATATTATTATTTTAGTGTAAAGAAATGAAATGATTGAAGTTGATGATCAAGCAGCTAAATTAGACTACCAATGATTTGATTTAGTTTATCTTTTGTATGCTTAATCGGCTAATTTGGTTGGTTTATCTGAATATGATAAATTCTATATTACATCTAAAGTGGATATTAAGTATGTAAATTATTCATTATTTTTAACATTCTAGTTTTACTAATATTTAATAAAATAATATCTAATTAATATATAATTATATACAATTATTTTATTTTATATTGTATCTCAAATATAATAAGAAATATTCATATATGTCTCAAAACAAAATATTCAAAATAAAAAAAATATCATTCTCCAGCTAGTCAATGAAGAGCTTTATTAGTTGCAATTTCATTCGCTCCCGTGTAAATACACGATCATCATATATCAAGAAAACAAAACACAAACAAACAATAGGGTAAGTTAGGTATAAAATAATTTTATATAATTTCAATTTAACAAACATAAGTCATCAAGTCAAATACAATTTCTCAAACCAAGTGTCTATCACAAATAATCATTTGTCATGCTATCTCACTGTGAATCCACACAACTATGTGCATAAATAATCTCAATATCATATCACCTAGCATGACAAGGTTAATTCATATGATATGAAATACCAGATTTTATTTCACACGACAGACAAAATCATATGAACCTTCTTCGACTCTCTACACTTGATAATCTTCATCTATATGACTCCATTATATCAAGAAAGTCAGGATATCTCATTTTAGATAATCTCAAATCAATGCACATCCTAAACTATCTTAACACAGTATTTTCTTTCTTGAAAATACTATGTCTTGATTAAAATTCATATTCCACATCTCACAATATCCAAAATCACACAGTTAAGTCATACCAAAGCTTATAATTTCTAAACACACAAAATTTCATCTAATACTCACATAAATATCAAACTAAAAGATTTTTTAATTAAATATACATAAAACAAAATTTTACTTAAGTTATAAGTAAAAACTATAACATATAAATAAACCAAACTTTTAAAAGTAATTATAAAATTTCAGTTTAATTTTTTTTTTTAAAAATAAATTTGGCTTGAGCGAAAATTTGTTCGTTTGAACGAAAATTTGTTCGTTTGAATTAAAATGAACCAACGAGCACTCCAAAATTTTCCCATTTTTGCTTAAACGAAATTTCATCTTGTTTGAGCGAAAATGGACTAGATAGTACCTAAAAAATTACTCCATTTTCGTTTAAACGAGATCTCATCTCGTTTGAGCAAAAAGGGACTAAAATGTATCTCAACCATTTCCGCTTGAATGAAATCCCATCATGTTTGAGCGAAAATGGATCCGAGAGCACCTCATATTTTTATTCAATTTGTTATTTTATCAAATATACTAAACAAAAGTAAAAAATTCTCTGCTAGAGTTGGATAATTACTCAAAATCAAACAAAAAATACTTGACAACATTATCCTTTAAGTGATTCATCAAACTATTTAAATACATTCATTTACTTATTCAAATAAAAAAACAATATACTTTTATAACATCTATACAATTTCACATTTTAATCTCAATCAAATTCTAATATGCTAAACAACAAGCAATCCTGCAATAAAATTTGAGACTGGTGACCACGTCACCCCTACATTCATATCTTCTAGCCTAGGGTTCTATTGAAAATTTAAAACTAGTTTTTTTTAACTGAGCTTGAGTAAATGCTAAAAAAGAGCTCCAAACCTACCAAAAACTTAATGGTAGCTTAACCTGCACCACAAAGTCTTGATAAAAAAAATCCAATTATATCATTAGGACTTTAAGCTAACAGAGGCTAGTCCTGAAGATTAAAGAGTCACATGCAACACCTAGATTAAAACAAGCCTAACAAGTTCAAAATTTGACTAAAAAAGAATAGCAAAAAGGAACTTACTCTATCAGAGATTCTGATCGAGCAGTCTTATAGTATTCACTATCAGGAGTCTAATGGGGGGTTCCGATTATCAAACTGATGAGTGAGGATGTCAGAATCTTAGAGAGAATTGAGAGAAAAAGAAAAGAAAAGTTTTAGAGAGATGATGATTCTTTTAAAATGAAACCTAAATAACTGAATTTTCTAATTATAACTCTTTTTTTTATTTTAATAATAAAATATCCAAATGTCATTTAAATTATACCACATCTAGTCTAAGATTATTTTCTAAATCCTTACCTAATATACCCCGGAAGAGAGGATGGAAGGGAAACTTACAAAGACCAGCCACATAGTATCAATACCTATCTATTCTCCAATTTTTCAAATAATTTTGGAAAATATGGCATGTGGAAGATATTTAAAAGATGAGGAGAATGGAAGAGGTATACATTTAAAGGAATCTGGATAAAGGGGTAATAGATATGGGTTTGTAAGGTTATGTTAAGTCAATAATGGTAAAATGGAATATGTGAAGGAGGAAATGATTAAGAGAGGGTTGAGAATCTTAAGAGTAAGATTTATGAAGGAAAATACGGTGTTAATTACAGGTCAGAAGGGTGAAGATGTAGGTAGGATTATTGAAGCTAATAAAGATTAACTTGGAACCATATTTGAAATTGCAGGGAATAAGCTGGTGTAGGTAAGATGCAGACCTCTATTATTATCTTTATGATCTTTATGGAATGAACATTGTCTTATTAATGTGGTGGCTCTCATAGGCTCCCTGGTGTCAGTTGATGAAGTTACACTGCTATGTGAGACAACAACTCCTTTATTTTTAAGCTTCAAAATAACTAAGAGAACCTGGAAAATGTGTGATAGGTGGGTGGAAGTAAGTTCATTACATCATAATCATCATAATGTTAACTTTTAACATTTCCATCTAATGAAATTAAATGGAAAACAAAACATAGCATGAAAGGGATTATGGGTAGCATGGGGATAGGGAACCATAGGCATTGGATGATATTTAGGCAAGGAAATATAGATGTATGTATGAGTATGACACAACTTAATGCTGAAACACAAACTTTTAGGTATTATATTTTCATATTCAGACTTGTACTAGTGCCTAGTGCAATGCTTAAAAACACTGAAATATAACCCGAGCTTATGGCACTGGTGTAGAGAAAATAAAAAGAGTGCTACAAAAGATGGAATAGTAATTTAAATCGTGATATGGATGCCAATTGATAAGAGGTAGGAGGGGATTTGAGGTGATAAAGATTATAACTTTTGGTAATCTGAAAAAATGGGATCTTTGTGAGCATGAAATGGTTAAAAATAGCAAGTTATAAGTGACTGAACCACAAGGCTAAAGTAGTTAATTGATAAGGATAGAGAAAAGCTAGTGTGTGAAATTATAAATTTGCATACACATTGGTTAGGGCAGGGAGAGAAAGGGTGGATGGTATTTTGAGTAGTTTATTTATTACTATTGTGTGGCACTTTTCACATGTTACACAGTGAAGCAAAAGAAAAATGGTTGGTTTGGTTGAGGAGGTGTGGTTAGGAAGTGTGTGAGGAGAAAGAGAGGGACATTAATGTGATGACAAGAACATGTACTGTTACTAGAGAGTTTCCATTGAAGAGAGGAAGGGTAGGACAGGGATAGTTTGGGCATTACAATAAATGTAAAACTGGTTGGTTAGCTAGTCCCTTCAACACCCTTCAACGTCCTTTACCACACCTCCAAAGACACACAGAATAGAAATCACACCAAAACTAACCTCAACACCTTCATACATACCATAAAGCAAACCAACAACAACAAATTACAACTTCAAAAACACACATCATCTCTCTGTTATTCTGTTCTGTTTTTTCTGTTCTGTTCTGATTTTATCTGTCTTTCTCTTTCTCTCTCTCTCTCTCTCTGCCCCCCTTATATTCTTCTTCTTCTTCAGAAGGTTCACTTCACTTTCAGAAACCCAGTTTCTCATCTGGGTTTTTGCCTGTTGAAGTGCCAAGTTTGAAGATAATATAAAAAATATGACTTGGAAGAGCAGAGGAGAATTCCCTTCTAGGAGCGTTATTTCGCAGAGATGGGCACTGTTTTTGTGCTTGGGAAGCTTCTGTGCTGGAATGCTCTTCACTACCAGGTTCCTTACTTTTTCCAACTCCTATTTCTCCATTTCGCACTTTTTTTTATTCATAAATGATTATTTCTTTTGGGTTTTTAAGTCTGATTCATTCTGTTTTGTGAAACGAGTTCGTGTATTCTGAGTTGTTTGTTTAGTCTTGTAATCACTGTTCTCAGATCTTTATGTGTTTGCGTGATTAATTATTGGCTTTCGTGTGTTTGATTCGTTGACTTGCTTGTGTGTTACTTTTCTTGTGTATCTTGCGTCCATTGAAGCTCGTAGAAGAATGGATTTAGATCTGGATTCAATTGCCATGAATAATTCTAAATCATAGTAACCTTCGGTTTAAGATTTCATCTTTACACTGTAGGATTGACTCTTATTGCTAAGTCAACTATGGCGTCTGGTCTCAATTCCTGGTTCAGTTCTCATTGCTTATGTTTTCTCAATCTATCTGAAAATTTAACCGCTATCTTTAGAGTAAAAAGCATCTATGGGTTGAGTCTAGCAAAAGGGACTAGTCTCATATTATGGAATCCAGGTCCGAATCTCCATTGAGAAAAGCTTCTATATTTAATGTCCAATTGTATTTCGTTCAAGATTGTCCCCAAAAGGATACTCGTGGGAAAAAAAGGAACAATGTTTAAAAAGGAAAAGAAGATACTTTGTATGTTACTTGGCACTTTCGTTTTTCCCCCTATGGTAGTAGTTGTGTAATAACTATATCTGTTAACTTTGAACCTGAAAAGAGGTTTGGTTAATTTTTGGATCTGGCTTGTTAATATTTCAGACAACTTGTTTGTCGGTGAGATAGATTTTAATAAATGTAGGTTCATTGTATAATCCGGTAAAGTGGTTATTATGTCATGGTACTTTTTTTTCTGATGAGAAATGTTAATGTTCATAACAGGATATGGACTATTCCTGAAAACAACAAAGGACTAGCCCGACCAACGGCTGCAGAAGCTGATAAATTGAATGTAGTTTCAGAAGGTTGCAATTCCAGAATTGTAAGCACCGATAATCACGTGGTTGCTGAATCTTTTCTACTTTTGAAATCTGAAATTCATTAATTTTTTAATGATGTACCCTTTAGATGCAAGAATTGGAAATGAAGCGCGATAAAGACATTTATGGTGAAGTTTACAAGAGCCATAATTCCATTCAGTAAGTTATATGCAGAGCCATGATGATACTATTATAAGTCTTGTTAGTATTATTTTGTTATTTTTCATGTCAAACTTAAGGGAGAGTATTGATGTAGAACGTTGGACAAGACTATTTCAAACTTAGAGATGGAATTGGCTGCTGCAAGGGCAACTCAGGAGTCTCTACGAAGTTGTGCTCCTGTTTCTGATGATATAAGGATGAGTGAATCATCTGGTAAGAGAAAGTACCTTATGGTCATTGGTATTAATACTGCATTTAGCAGCAGGAAAAGAAGGGACTCAGTTCGTGCCACTTGGATGCCACAAGGTTTATAATTCAACTCCATTTCTCAATATTTTCAGCTTTCTTTTTCACCATTTTATCTAATTTACTGGTTACGTTTTGTGATGGATGGTTCTTTTGTTAACGTGGAAAATAGGTGAGAAAAGAAAGAAGCTAGAGGAGAAGGGCATCATCATCCGCTTTGTAATTGGACACAGGTAGATATGCCATCTCTATTTAAATGATTTTGTAACATAATTAGTGACTTTATCATGCTTTTGTCTCAATCCAAAATCAACATGCTTTAGTAAAAGATTGCATGCAATTATTAAACCTTCATGCATTCAACTATGAAGTTCAGATTCACCTCTTAAATATTCGACACCGACACTCATATGACACGTATTAATGAAGTGTTAAATTCAACAAATATTTGTTGTGTTTTTGACAATTCTAACACGATTTCAACACAATTTTAAAAATGATAAATACAGTGATTTTCTAAAAACTCACACTTAATGTATAAGCTTTTATTATGATTATATAAATAAGGATCAAATCTTTTGAACCAGCAGTGAAAAATATCTTTCTGCCACAAAGAAAAAACCCAGTCATACTTGTTTACATAAATCTTGATTGTTACTTTATATAATTCATAATAATATAATATATATATCCGTGTCCCATATCTTACGTTTTGGAGATTACACATGTCGAAGTAACCGTGTCCGTTATTTTAGTGTACCGGATATGAGGTGCTACACAAATATGACACATCCATCAATTTATCAATCATAACCAATGAATATATTTGACGAATTATAATTGATCTTTTTTTTCTCCTTTATCTAGTGCTACATCAGGGGGTATTCTTGACAGAGCTATTGAAGCTGAGGACAGAAAGCATGGAGATTTCTTGAGGCTGGTAATTTGACACATGCGTTCCTTTTTGCTTCAGTGCTGCTACCTCCACATCCATGTCCCTTTCCACTTATTTATACTTTGTTTATGCAGAATCATGTGGAAGGATACCTTGAATTGTCAGCAAAAACAAAAACTTATTTTGCTACTGCTGTGAACTTGTGGGATGCTGATTTCTATGTCAAAGTTGATGATGATGTTCATGTAAATATAGGTATTAATAGTTCTAAAAAATCTAAAACTCTCCAACTGTATGTATAAAATTAGCATGAGGAGTTGTTGTTTTGTAATTAACCAATCCCTTTCTTGGGCGTAGAACGTGTTCAATTGTTAACAATGTAATAAAATAACTGTACCACCAAGTCCTAGCATGAGTTTCATGTTTCCATAATAAGTATGCATGATATTGTTTTAACATGTACTTTCTATTCTGAGTCTCTTGTTCTTTCTGCTTCAGCAACACTGGGGGAAACTTTAGTTAGACACCGATCAAAACCACGGATATACATTGGATGCATGAAATCTGGGCCAGTCCTATCTCAAAAGTAAGAAGTACTTGTCTTTTTATCTTTGTTTTTGTAGAGTTGAATTGTTAAGGCCTTTTGACTTAAGCTTGTTACCCGCCTTCCTTGTTGTACAGAGGAGTAAGATACCACGAACCTGAGTACTGGAAATTTGGAGAGGCTGGAAACAAGTATTTCCGACATGCCACAGGGCAGTTGTATGCCATTTCAAACGATTTGGCTACATACATATCAATTAACCAGTAAGTTATAATTCATCTCATTTTTTAGAATTCCAAATGTGAGTTTGTATCATATTAAGTAGAAATGTGCTTGAAGAGCAATATGTAAAAAAGAAAACTCACATATCCATCGGTTTAAGGTTTTTATTGGAAGTGATGTCTTGACTTTCTTATATTAAATTTTCATAGCTCATTGGTGCTGAATTACCTCGACATTTTCCCACAAAAGAAGACCCACATAATACCCATTATAATACCATAAAATTCCTGTAGTATGAGTGTAATTACATATATAAATTGAATCAAATCAATGGGCTAAAGGGCTCTAATATTGTGTTCTCACCCCGTGTGTTAATGTTTTGTTTCAGGGATGTTCTTCACAAGTATGCCAACGAGGATGTGTCACTAGGATCTTGGTTTATTGGACTTGATGCGGAGCATATAGATGATAGAAGACTTTGCTGTGGCACTCCTCCAGGTGACTATTTTTCCAGAATATATAGATCAAATTGTGACTCTTAAAAGACTTATATGATCACACCATTACCTATATGGTTTGGTTTCAAAGTATCATCAAAAGTCAACACTTTCAAACTATTAATTTGGTCACTCTTGCTTGCAGATTGTGAGTGGAAGGCCCAAGCAGGCAACATTTGTGTTGCATCGTTTGATTGGAGCTGCAGTGGAATTTGCAGGTCTGCTGAGAGGATTAAAGAGGTACATAGGAGGTGTGGAGAGGGTGAGAATGCTTTGTGGAGTGCCTCTTTCTAGGAGGTGACATTCTCACATTGGAGTTCTTCCTAACTCAGGAAGATTATATTACTAAGGCAATATGAATCAAGCCTGCAAGATTTTTTTTTCTCTGTTTCTATAGTTTTGTGCAGTGTAGTGAAATGTTATTTTACACAAGAAATCAGTTGTGAGAGAGTGTTTGAGAGAGAATATGATGCTTGCCCCCATGGACCTTCTGCATTTTAAGAGGAGATTGACCATGGTAGCAGAGCTAGTAAGAAGAGGACGCACGAGATGCATAGTCCACATCATATCCATTCTTTGATGCTTGAAGGGCCACTCGGTTTGTTCATAGTTCCATGGCTATCAAGCTCCTAATAAATAGAGATATAATTGGTGGCTGTTGCTGCCTTTGCTTCTTCTGCCTCAAGTTCATTTTTCTGTTTTGGTTGAAATCAAATGATTCAATGATATCTACTTGTTCTACATCTAAATTTGGCACACCCAACATGTAAGTCCACTGAAAAACAAAAGGAAAAAGAAAGAATAATTTGAACTTCAACCTTCAAATAAAGATGGTAATTGGTAATTTTCTTAAGGTATATACTACTTCAACCTATAATTGTATTTTTTTTTTAAATTACTCTTCTTCGGACTTTCTCTCATGAATAGTTGCTTTAATATGAATATTTTTATCTAATGAATTTCTAATTGCAGTATTTGTTTGACAAAATAGTTAAACATAAATTTTATTATGATACTTATTAACTGTGAAAAGTGAACAAAAGTATTGTATAAAAATATAATATATAAATTGATTAAAAAATGTTTTAATATAAATAGTATAATGTTACTTTATTCATACTTGTATACTATATTTATCATATTTTATCATTAAAGTTCCAATATTTTAAGATATTTTTGTTAAATTAAATAATTATCTGTTAATACTTTAATTCTATCACAATATTCTTAATAAATATATAAGTAAATATATGAATATAAAAAATAGTTATGATTTAATTACATTGATAAAAAAGACAGTCTTCATGAAGTTATCGTGACAAAAAAGTAATATGTATATTTTAAAAACAAAACGTTAAAGTAGCGTAGGAAGAAAAGAAAAGAAAAGTTTAATTTTAATATACGATTACTGTAATTGTATGTCACCTTACATATAATGTTTAGTAATTATTACTATAAAAGAAAATATGCTTTACTTATGCAATAACCTACACTAATTCAAATTGATGCAAAATCTTAATAACGATACCCATTTATTAAGAGAAGTTTGTTTTCAAGATTTTATATTATTGAAAATGTATTTTGAAAATTGTACTCAAATGCTAATATATCTATTGGTATTCGTTATCAATCAACCATTACAAGGAATGTATTAAGATAAAAGTAAATTAACATAAATTTAAACTGTAATGCAAATGTTAATAATGGGATATAACTTAATCTCGATCTAACATGTGTCCAACAAAATCTTATAAATATGTTTAATAGTTAAAACAAATGTATTTTATTGTTACCGTATTTATTACGTTCAATTACGAATAATTTAGTGTTGGAAAACATTTTACAGATACATTTCTCACTCGAAATCAAAGGTCGAATATCAAATACAAAAATGAAGAGTGGGAGGAAATATCATTGTGATCAATGCGAGTTATTGTCTTAAAACAAAAATGTTATAAACATAAATAATATGTTTTGTTAAATTTTCATATTTCTAAGAATAGTTTTAAAATTCTAAATTGATTAAAATAAATAAAAAATAAAAGTAATAATAGAGATTAAAAAAATCCTTATTCCCATGAAGGTATTCTCACCCCTTAGAGCAAAAATAAAATGTGTACAAGGACATGTAGCTTTCCTGAAAGTAAAATATATCGAAAATATTTTTTACAATGTTCTAACAAACATAAGTTTTACTTTCATTTTCTTGAAAATGAAAAAAAAATGAGTGAAACAAATGCCTCCTAATGTGTATTAAAAGACAAAAATACCACGTTTGCAAGTTGTTTGTTTGGTCATACATAATTTTTTATTGTTAAGTCAAGTCAATTAAATATGCTCCATGATGGATTATTTGTATGTACCTGAAAATTGCAACCTATAAATTACTTGATCATCACGTAGGTTGTGGTTCCTTAAATTAAAAGGCAGGGTTGTTCAAAGTGCTCAAATAACTGGTTTAGGAATTTAAATTCTATTGAGAAAAAAAGACTAGTCAAATAAACTTATATAAATATTACAATTAATGAAAATGAATATTCCTTGTCTGATGTGGTGCATCAAATGAAGTGCACGTAATCGTATGAAATCGCAATGAACCCTAATTGCAAATGAAAAAGAGACAATGACTTAAGCATAAAAGAGAGAAAAATAGAGAAAACAAAATACAAAAAGAAATTCTTATTTACTTGTGTATTAGAGAGTAAAATACATGGTGTATATATAAGAAAAAGACTAAGACCTAGCTGAAACAAAAAAGGAAAGTTGAGCCAAACAAACAAAGCTCAATAACTTAAAATAAAAAAACTAAAGATGTTAGCACCCCTTAAGCTGGGGAGTAGATATTTGTCAGGCCCAACTTGGATTTGAGAGTAGAGAACTGTGCGGAAGCAAGGGGCTTGGTGAATATGTCAGCAACTTGCATAGCAGAAGTAATGGGCAGTAGTTTGAGGAGACCAAGGTTAAGTTTTTCACGAACTAGGTGAATATCAATTCCGATGTGCTTAGTGCGTTCATGAAAGACTTGATTGGATGCTATTTGAAGGGCATATTTGTTGTCACAATACATGGTTGCAAGCTGGGAGAGAGGAAGATGTAAATTCTGAAGGAGGTAAGACAACCATTGTAGCTCACATGCGGTGGTGGCAAGAGCTCTATACTCGGTTTCGGAGGAGTTGCAGGAGATAGTTGGCCGCTTCTTTGATTTCCATAATATTAGGGACTCTCCTAAGTAAAAGGAATATCCAGTGACAGATTTGCGTGTGGTAGGACATGTTGCCCAGTCAAAGTCACTAAAACCACAGAGGTGAAGTGAGCTAGTATGAGAAAAATATAGTCCTTCACCAAGGGTGCCCTAGAGGTAACACAAAATACGTGAGACAACTTGTTGATGATGAGTTGTGGGTGCAAATATGAATTGGCTTAAATTGTGGATAGCAAAGACGATGTCAGGTCGCGTGTTGGTTAAGTAGATTAGACGTTCAAGGAGTCTTCTGTATTAGAAAGTTGCATCAGCATCAAGAGGGGAGCCTTGATCGGGAGAGAGACGGGAGGTATGAGTCATAGGGGTAGCCACAGGTGCATAGTCAAGCATGCCAGTTTCGTGAAGAAGATCAAGAGTATACTTGCGTTGACTTAAATGAAGACCAGAACTGTTGCGAGCAATTTCCAGTCCCAAAAAGTAAGTGAGATGA
>Ga0123342_1005693_pt1 | contig 17842 bp, 10 predicted proteins | sample Turbeawhitnodule_FD_89960 | JGI IMG/M metagenome (GOLD analysis project Ga0123342, IMG submission 89960) | Root nodule microbial communities of legume samples collected from Mexico - Turtle bean Mexico white nodule | ecosystem: Host-associated > Plants > Roots > Nodule | place: Mexico: Nepantla...
CCTCTTCAACGTCATCAATAGGAACATCAAAATCATCTCCAAGTTGTTGATCATCAACATCATCATGTTGCTCATCATTCTGAACATTATTCTCAATAGTATCCAGATCACGTAGAGGCATTCTACTGGATCAACATTAGACAATTTATTATCTATCTTAGATGTCGTCTTCTCTATCTTGTCAATATCTTCAATGGTTTGATCTTCCATGAACTTCACATCACAGCTTCTAATTGACTTCCTCTCATCAGGATCAAAGAACTTGTAGCCAAATTCATCTTGACCATAACCAATAAAGATGCACTGCCTTGTCTTCGCATCCAACTTGGATCTCTCATCCTTTGGAACATGCACATATGCTTTAGAGCCGAAGACTCGCAAATGATCATACCTGACATTCTTGCCAAACCAAATCTTGTATGGCACCTCACCATTCAAAGCAATTGCATGACTCAAATTAATAACATGCACCGGAGTGTACAATGCCTCACCCCAAAAATGCTTAGGCAACTTTGCTTTAGAAAGCATACACCTAACTCTTTCGATCAATGTTCTGTTCATCCTTTCTACTAAACCATTCAGCTGAGGAGTTTTAGGAGGAGTCTTTTCATATTTAATACCATATTGCTTGCAATAAACATCAAACGATCCACAATACTCACCACCATTGTCAGTATGAATGCATTTCAGCTGTCTCTCAACCAAAACATGAAATTCTCTAGAACTTGGTCCTTTGTCTTCAAAGCATAAACCCAAAGCTTCCTGGAACAATCATCAATAAAGGTAACAAAATAAAGTGCACCAGTAAATGACTTTACCTTCAATGGGTCACAAATATCAGAATGCACCAATTCAAGCAACTCTGACTTCTTTGAGGGAGGATGCTTCTTGAAGGATACTCTAGTTTGCTTACCAGCCATGCAATGAGAACATTTCTCCAACTCTACACTCTTCAATCCTGGAAGCACATCCTTTTTAGCTAAACAATTCAACCTCTTCTCACTTATATGACTAATCCTTCGGTGCCACAAAGAAGCATCCATATCCATGGTGTTCACACTATCTTTAGCAACCAATGCTTTTGTCCAATACAGTTTACTAATTTTCTCCCATTTGGCCACAATTAGATTACCTCTGGAGAGTTTCCACTTTCCTAGACCAAAGTGATTTTCATAACCACTATCATCAAGCATCTGCACAGAGATCAAATTAAAGCGGATATCTGGAGCATGTTTGACTCCTCTAAGCAACAACTGCATTCTCATATTGGTTTGCAAGCAAATATCACCAATACCAACTACCTTAGACACACCATCATTACCCATCTTCAACACTCCAAAATCACCAGAAGTGTAAGATGTGAAGAACTCCTTCCTTGGTGTAACATGCAATGTAGCACCACTGTCAATTATCCACATGATCTCATCTGATACAAGATTAACTGAATCATGGTCACGGAGAATAATAAGATCATCATCACAAATAGCAGTAGTAAAACGATCATCATTGTCATGATGTTTCTCCTTCTTCTTCCCTTTCTTATCCTTGTTCTCCTTTTTCCAAAGAAAACAATTTTTCTGAATTGCCCTGTTTTGAGACAATAATGACACTCCACATTTTTGTATCTAGACTTGGACTTACTTATGTTGTTCTGTTTACTCCCTTTCGGTTCCTTTTTCTGACTTCTCCCCCTATTTTCAGTGACAAATACCTCGGAATAAGATGAAGTACCATGAGCCTTCCTTCTCATCTCCTCATTAAGAACACTACTCTTAACATTTTCAAAGGAGACAACACCATCAGGAGATGAGTTTGTAATTGAAACCCGGAATGTTTCCCAAGAGTCTAGTAGAGTATTCAATAGCCATAATCCCAACACTTCATCATCAAATTTGATGCCCATTTGTGACAATTGATCTCGGAGCCCTTGAAAGTCATTTAAGTGATCTGAAATAGGAATCCCCTCCTTGTACCTCAAATTCATCAAGGAATTCAACAAATATAATTTATTGTTTCCTGTATTAGAAGCATACAAAGTCTCAATCTTCTTCCACAGGGATTTTGCATCTTCATCATTAGCAATGTGATTATAAACATTATCTTCAACATACTGACGAATAAAACCACAAACCTGCTGATGCTCAAACTTTCATTCCTCATCAGTCTTGTCTTTTGGATTTTCAGTAGCAAACACAGGAAGATGCAATTTCTTCACAAATAACATAACCTTCATTTTTCCCTTCCATAAGTGATAGTTAGTGTCATTTAAACAGACCATCTTATTTGTATTTGCCTCCATCATTTAAGCAGTCAAATAGCTCCAACCAAGGAGCTCTGATACCACTCTGATGGGAAATTCAACACAATAACAATAATATCTCAAAGATTCTTGCAAGTTGGGGGAAATGATTATCCGCTGTTTATTGCTATTTTTGAGATATTATTGTTATTGTGTTGAATTTCCCATCAAAATCATCATATTATAGGAAGTTATTATATGAGATCTAAACAAAGATTGTTAGATTGCTAGACATAGTGAGTTGGTAACCTAAACATAATTCTAATCTTTCAAATGTTCTATTATATATTTAATTAAAATATTATCTCAGTCTATTAATGTTTGTGATTGTACACTTTGACATACGAACAAATAGTATAGACGATGAAATTTAAACCTTAAGAATTATATATATATATATATATATATATATATATATATACTAAACATGTGTACTAGATCCTTTGGGATATATATTAACAACTCAAGAACATAATTTTACTTAACAAATAAATCTATTTTGATCTAATTCAATGAAACTTTTAAAATCTTGTAAACACTAATATTTAATATCATAACTCAACATATTTATACTCAACCAATAAATAGATTTAATTTTGTTAAACAGATTACCTAAGTTGGTTATTATTTACAGTTTAGTTATTATTCTCAGTTTATCTCTGCCTTTATATTTCATGTTTTTGTATCAGTTTGAATTCACTTTTCAATATATGATATTTTACTCTTTTCTCCCTCTATGTCTTCCACTTATTCTCTCTCCTATTAACTGGTATCAATGGCCAACTTTTTTTACTTATGTCTTTGTCCCCAACCTTTTTTTCTTCCTCTACTGTTTTTCTTTCCTCTTCTTCCACAATGACCTTTGTTCAGCAATTCAACTCTTGAAGCTTCTTGAATGAAATCAAGTTCCTTCTTCGTCTCCTTCATCTCCTTCTTCTTCTACTTCCCAACCGTTAGATGCTTTTCTTCAATATCCACAACAAGATCAACTTATCATAGCCTGACTTCTTGTTTCAATGACTACACAGATTCTTACCAAACTTGTGGGTTTGGATACTTCTGCGCAAATCTGGAAATGTCTTCAAGAACAATTTGCATCTCATATGCGTGCTCAAATTCAGAAGATGAAGTTCCTGCTAAAGACTTCCAAGAATGATAAAACGGTTTCTGTTTATCTTCATGATATTAAAAAGGTTGTCAACATGCTTGCTACAATCGGTGCCTCAGTCACTACTAAAGATCACGTTGAGAGTATTCTTGCAAGGTTACCAGAAGAGTACAATGTGTTTATTGTTGCTATTATGTCTTGCATTGATCCTTACTCCATTAATGAGATTGAATCTCTCTTACTTGCCCAAGAATAACGTTTTTAGAGGTATAAACTTGCTCACTCACCCTTTCAAGCTAATGTTACTTTTGTTCACTCTCAATATCATCAAACCCCATCTTTTCGTCCCTCTTTCAATCAATACTCTTGTGGTGGTCGTTTTTCACATAAACACTCAAGTAGATATTCTCGATCTAATGGAGCACGTCCATTTCATCGTGATTCTTGGAACTCCTCTACTTCTGCATCCTGGAAATCTAACCGGGTTCACTGTCAATTATGTTCTAAAACTGGTCATAATGTGCTTCAATGTTCTAAATCTAATCAGGTAACCAATCAAATTCTGTTTCAAGGCATCATTAAAGATGGTTTATACATTTTTCCTGATCTAAGATCATCTTCTTACTTTGCTAATTACACGCCTTTTAAATCTAAAAAACCTACTTTGCATTTGTGGCACAACAGACTTGGACAATGCAGTTTTCATGTAGTTAAGAACATCTTAAATCAATGTAATATTGCTTATATTGCTAAACGTATTTTCTGTGATGTGTGTGTTCAAGGGAAAGCTCATAAACTTCCTTTTTCGTCTTCTACGACTGTCTATACTTTACCTTTATAATTAATATACATTGATATATGGGGTCCTGCTTCTATGCATGCTACGAATGGTGAAAAATATTTCGTTTTTAGATTCTTATTCCAAATTCATTTAGTTGTATTTGTTACAGTCTAAATCACAAGCACTTGTTGCCTTCAAAACCTTCAAATTATTAGCTAAGAATCAAACTAGTCTTAAAATTAAAACTATTCAAACAGATAATGCAAAAGACTTTCATTGTTTTAAATCTTTTATTGATGAATTTGGTATGCAACAATGTTTCACTTGCCCATATACTCACGAGCAAAATGGTGCCATTGAAAGAAAGCAACACTGTCTATGCTCTTTGTGGCTTCGCTTCCTATGAATTTTTGGGGTGAAGCTTTTCTCACAGCTAGTTAGAATATCAATGTTCTTCCTTTTTCTGTCATACAAGGTAAGACTCCTCAAGAACTTCTTTTTCATAAGAAACATGATTATACTAAAGTTAGAAGTTTTGGTTGTGTTTGTTATCCTCTTCTTCGTTTCTACAATCTTAACAAATTAAATTTAAGGTCTTCTTGTTGTTTACTCCTTGGCCATAGTCTATGTAATGAAGGCTACATTTGTCATTCACCTACTAGTAGAACATATACATATCCAGACATGTAATTTTAAATGAAGATATTTTTCTGTATTCTATTCCAAAATATGGTTTTTTTTATCCAAATCTGATGATGCTCATGTGTCTCAAATTGCTCCTCCTATTTTAACAATGATCTCTTCCTCTACTCCTTCTATTCCTATTTTTTATCATATTACACTGCCCAAATCACCTTTACACAATCACACATCCTCACTTGCTGTCACAACCACTAATTCTTTTTTTTCTTTATCTAATCAAAACATTCATCCCATGACTACTCAGGCTAAGTCTGGTATTTCCAAGCCCAAAATATATACTGCATCTCTTGTTTTTATGCCCTCTTAACCTGTTAATTTCAAAACTTCCCTTCAATCTCCCCAATGGAATCAAGCCATGCAAGATGAATATCGTGCTTTGATCAACAATAAAACTTGGACTTTGACTCCTTTACCACTAGGAGCAAGCATTATTGGCTGCAAATGGATCTTTAAGAACAAGTATAATGCAAATGGCACATTTCAGCGTCACAAGGCACGACTTGTGGCCAAAGGGTATAGTTAAACTAAAGGGCTTGACTATTCAGAGACGTTTAGTCTTGTAATCAAACATACTACCATCAGAGTGGTGCTTGCTCATGCAGTGTTTACTCAATGGAACCTTCATCAAATCGACGTCAATGACACCTTTTTAAATGGTGATTTGCATGAGGATGTCTACATGCAACAACCACCATGTTTTCTCTTTGCCAATCCTTAGCTAGTGTGTAAGCTTAACAAAGCTATTTACGGCCTCAAACAAGCACCTCATTCACGGTACAAAAAGCTAAGTATCACTCTTCAACGTCTTGGTTTTCATTTCACAACTAGTGATCCATCACTATTTGTTCATTTTACTCATTATTCTTTTTTGTTTGTACTTATATATGTAGATGATATTATTATCACTGGATCTGTATCTACTGATATTACGACTCTTATTTCCATTCTAAGTTATGCTTTTGCTCTAAAGGATTTGGGTCTTCTGCATCAATTACTTTGTATTGACGTCTTCACTCTTCATGATGGATCTTTGAATTTATTGCAATGTCACTATATTCACAGTCTCCTTCAATTAACACATATGCTTGAGTCCCACCGCAACCTACACCCAAGATTACTGTACTGGGAGGAGTTCGACCCTCGGTTTTGGGTTAGTAGTAGCTCGGTTCTCGGTTTGGGCTGAGGTCAGCTCTATTATTAGACCCTGGGTAAGGGTTACGAGTTTGACCTAATTTTAGTACTGAGCCCGTAAGATATAATGGGGCTACCATTTGAGAGGGTCGCATTGTATATGCTTATAGATAAGTGTGCGCAAGTAGTTATGATATGCGCGTGATTGTTACTTGTTATGTGTGCATGTTTGTTATTTGTTGCATGTTAATTACGTATTAGTTCCTGTTGATAGTTGTTGTTAACTCTAAAAGATAGGGACAAACAATTGAAATAGAATATTGGCCTACGGTTTAGCACCTGAAGATCATTGGTGCCCGGGGCAGGTGGTTTTTCTGTTAGAGATAAAAGATTAATGTGCTTATTTTCAGTTAAGATTTGTTTCTCTCAGGTGAGAGTTGTTGCATGTGCGACTATAAAAGGGGCCTAAGACCCCAGATGAAGGTACACTATTTTTGCACACTAAACTGAGAATTGTTACTTTTGTGAGCCCTCACTGGCTTGATCGTCGGAGTGTAATCAACAGGTAGGGCGCCCTCTGTCACAACGAAGCCGCATTTTAGTGCAATAAGGAGACGTGAATCAGAATCCAAAAGAGGCAGATCCAAAAAGGAGGCATTCAACCCAGGCCAACCGGCGAAAGAGTCAACTGGCGAGAACAATTACCAACTTAAAGCTTCCAAAAAATGCTTTTGCATCCTTTTTTTATTTGTATTTATTCAGATCCACAAAGGCTCTTCAATATGTGCTCATCACTCATTAAGAACTCATGTTTTTTGTGAATAAAGTCTCTCAGTTCATGCACAGTCCTCAAGAGCATCATTAGAAGGCAGTCAAACGGATCATAAGGTATCTCAAAGGCACATTAGATCATAGGCTTATTATCAAACATAGCACCATAACTTGATCCGGAGCTTCTGTGACTCAGACTGTGCTAGTGATATAGATGACAGAAAATCTACAGCAGGATATTGTGTGTATTTTGGCTCTAATATTGTCTCATGGTTTTCTCACAAACAAAAGGTTGTCTTCAAAAGCAACATTGAAGTAGAGTATCGTGGGATTTTTGTTGTCCTGACTAATATTATATGACTTCAATCTTTATTAACTGAACAACATATCTCCTCTACAGTGCCAAAAAATTTCTCAGATAACCTTGGAGCGGTTCTGCTTTTAGCTAATCCTGTCATGCACTCAATGTCTAAGCACTCTGGGATAGACATTCACTTTGTTTGTGATCACATACAACAAAATCATATTTCTCTCATTCATATACGTGCTCGTTTTCAACTTGTTGATGTTTTTACAAAGCCTATTTTTGATCCCAGTTTTACTTCTATATGCAATAAACTTATGGTTTTAGAAAAACCTATCATAAGTTTACGGGAGATGTTAAATAAATTACCTAAGTTGGTTATTATTCACAGTTTAGTTATTATTCTCAATTTATCTCTGTCTTTATATTTCACGTTTCTGTATCAATTTGAATTCACTTCTCAATATATGAATTTTTACTCTTTTCTCCCTTTATACCTTCCACTCATTCTCTCTCCTATTAACAAATCCAAATCAACAATTCAAATATCATCATATTCTAGTATAATCTATTTTCCACTCATTTAAATAAGTCCCTCCTTACAAATTTCAATTAATCTAAAAATACATATTAAATCAATTCCTTTACTTAAAAATAAAAGCATAATTTTTTAAGAAGTTATTTATAAAAGGATTGAATTGAGAATACTAAGAGATCTTCTAATTTACTCTAAAGAAGTAAAACCTTACCAATAAGCACACTACTACAAACATAGAAGAACATATATATTCATTTCTTAAGTAATCATGCCCTCATTGAAATGTAAACAACAATGAAAGCTAGCTAAATGAAAATTTATTTTGTTAACTTTTAAAAACGAGTTCCTACCCTTAAAAAATTGTGTTTGTTAACGTTTAAACTGTACCTTCTACTACTTCTAATGAGTTCTCACCCTTAAGAAAATTGTGTTTCTAAAAAGAACATTTAATAATGAAAAGCTCTATTATAAAACATGGATTTTAATTTTTTTTCAACGTTAAGGTCAAGATTTATTCTAATTTGATGTTGCTATTTATATTGAAACTTCAACTGAAAACAATTTTTTAATTGAAATTCTTGGAATGAGAACTTCAAAGTGAAAAAAAGTAATAATTACAACCTTAAACACATTTTTTAAAATAATAAAAGCATAATCGTGTTTAAAGTATATATGTTTTATTTTAAGATGGGTTTTAAACAACTTTCTATATAATTTATTTTAGATCTATTTTTATAAATATCTTCAAAAAGTTATCCAAAAATGTAAAAAAGGGCCTAAAATGTAACATGTGCTGGATATCCATTAGAATCATTAAATTAAAATAATAAAGATTAAAATAAAATATTTAGAAATTAAAAATATGATATGAGTATTTATTTTTTCATGAGGAAATGGGAATGAGAAAGCTAAGTATTTGACTTTTGAGGAAGTTTGCTTGAAAGAAGGAAGCAAGGTAATTACTGCAGAGAAACAGAATTTGCAAATATAGTTTCCTGTGGGGAAATTGGGAACATGGTGTGTGGTCCTGTTGTGGCTTCAGATTTGGTGCACCCAAATACAAATTCAACTAACATTAATATTTCAGTGTCATTTTCTTTATTACATTTTCTAGATTATATGTAGCACATATGCTTTAATGCTTGATTAACCCATTACAAAAGAGTGTTGACTAACACTTTTTTTAATCAAAACAGATGATTTAGTTGTGCCTTCTTTAAGTGAGTTGCCTAAATAATAATTATTTTTTAATTGGTTGGTAGAAATTTCTTTTTCAGTCATAAAATTTAAAATAACTTAAAGTTTTTCTTTACATTAAATCACTTATACCTAAGTTAAACACACTTTAATATCTTAAGTATTAAAGTAAGTTTTGTTTAAGAGTTCAAATTTATATAAAATCATTAAATTTAAATTAGATAAACAATCTTTTAAATAATTGTATTATAGTTATTAGCAGTAACACAGAAGTAACACAGAAGTTCCTGCGAGTCTATGCATCTGTATTTTTTATTTTTTATTATTATTATTATATATATTTATATTTATTTAATTGAAATGTAGATTTATGTGTATATGTATGTACGAGAGACGCAAAGAGAATGGAGATATAGTTCAGAATTGATTTACATTCAAAACTGCTTCAGATAACTATTTTAATATGTTTTAGAAAAAATAGAAAATGACACAATACTCATAATAAATAATAAAATTAAATATTTATATAAGGATAAATCAAGAAAAAAATTAAAAACAGTTAAAGAGAGGAAGCTTCTTTATATATAAGTATAGATTCGGTAAAAATAAGACATATGATCTATGTAGCACAAATACGGATACAGACACGGACACGAACACGGAGATACGTATAATCTTTAAAATATAGGACACGAATCTATATATTATATAATTATAAATTATATAAATTGACAATAAATATTTATGTGCACAAGTATATTTTAGATTTTTTTTATGAGCAAAAAGATGTTTTTCATGACTAGTTCAAAAGAATTTGTTCCTCATTTTTATAATCATAATAAAAATTTATACAATAAATTTGAGTTTTTAGAAAATTATTGTATTTATCATTTTTAAAAATTGTGTTAGAACCGTGCTAGAATTTTCAGAAATCCAATTAATATATTTTGAATTGAACACTTCACCGATAAGTGTCTACAAGTGTCGACACCGATACGTGTGTCCGACATGGACACTCCATTAAAGAGAAGTGTCTAAGTTTCATAGCATATGAGTCATCTTAAAAAAAAACAAGAGTGATATAAATATATATATATATATATATAAGTAAATTCTTGAATTTAAATTCTAAGCAAAGAAAATAATCCTAAGTAGTCTTATATTATTAATGTTTTAAAAAATAATTATTTTACAAAATTTGTAGTTTAGATGAAAAAATATACATTTTCTTCAAAAATCAGTTTTTTCCTAAATTATTGCTTTCGTTATTGCGAATTTATATCTTTTAAAGCATTATTTTATAATATATATATATATTAAAATAATTGTTAAAGAAAGTTAGAAGTCGTATCTTTAATTAACAAATTTCTAAAGATTGAATGCTTACAGCTAACTAATAAAACGCATTATTATTTAAACTTGAATGTTAATTTTCATCAGCATTAACGGTTTTTTACTGAATTTTTTAAAAACAAACTTTTTGAAGAACTCGCCTTAATTAGTGATTAGAACACGCTTAACAAGAATAAATAATTATGAGCACCTAGTGAATAATAAGTGTCCACGTGACATATATAGGGTGTGGTTAGCCTACTATAAACTCAAGGCAAACATATTCCAGAGGCATAATAATATATTATAATGCAACAAAAATTATTTAAAATAAAAAAAAAATTGAAGAAAAAGTAGTTGGTTTGGCACACATCCTCCGACAAAGAAGTGATAAAAAATTTATTCGTTATACTAAAAGGATAAATTTACTCTTTACTATTTAAAATATAAAAGTTATTATTGTTACAAACAATATAAAAGTTACAGTAGTATTTTGTGAATGTAATAACTAATATATATTTTTTATAAACTTATAATTTTAGTACGTGTAAAGAAATATGATTGCTTATCATGCAACTATGAAAAGTTACTCGTGGATATTTATCTACATATTTTATTTACAATAAACCCATTTAAAATAAATGTCCGCATATAAATTTGTGATAACATTATTTATTACAATAGTCTTTCTTTACTCTTCATTTTCAGAATTTAGTTCACGAAATCAAGTTCACAACGCCAAATACTATTATCAATGTCAAAAAATATCAAAAATTGATTTATGGAGAATTGAATTTCGATTGAGTTTTTTATTTTGAATTTTTTTAAACTCTTTATCTCTATTTTTATTATCTTTCAAAATATTAATTTTTTTTTACTAGAATTTTGCTTTAGAACCAAATTTCAAATAGGTTCGATTATTTAGTGACATTGTTGATAGTGTTTTACAGTTTCTTTTTATTGTACTACAGAGCATTTTTTTCTGTTTATTATTGAAATGAATATGTTTTTGAAAAAAATTAAGAGTTTGAGAAAACCTAATATGGTAAGAAATCAGATCAGGATACAATTATAATGATATTAAAAATAAAATATTAGTAAAAAAAATACTAAAAATATAAAAATTATTAATAAATGATTGATTTTTCAAAATTTTATATATAATCTTTTACTTTGATACATGGAAATCATGTCATTTTAACATAATTTTTTTTATAATAAAATCGTATTATATTGGTACTTTTTCTAGTCTTGTAGTTTTTTCGATCAAGTTTAACTGGAAAAATTATCCCATTTTATAAAAAAAAAAAGATCAAAATTAATTTTTTAAAAACTGAATTATTGGTCATACATAATGACATTGTTCATAGTTGATAATTTGAATTTTCAAAAAGTTAAATTCTACTAATTTTTTTACACAAGTAATATTATTTTACATTACGAATTCGATTAATCGAATTCTTAAGATAAACAGTAAATACATTTGTTCTAATAAATAATGTTGATATAGACTTATTTATGGAATTTTTTCTAAATGAGTTTATTGCGAAAAAGATCGATTTATCTGAAGATTTTGTAATTAAAAGATAATTTTACAAAATAAGATCATATGCAATTTATATTTCCGAGGCGAAAATAAATATGCAGTCTATTTTGAATCACGATCCTTCTTGGAACACATAACTACTATTCCAAGTGATTAAGACCAATGACATATACGTGAGTACTGATGTGAATCATTGTTTTTCTTTTCTTTTCCCAGTATTATAGTACACAAGTTTCTTTGGTGGTGTTGTTTATATTTTTTAATATTTGTTAGAGATTTTGTATTTAATAATGTTGGGAATCTTAATTTGAAAATATCTTTAATTATTTTTAATATAAATATTTACAATAAAACGATTATTTTATTCAACTATATAGGATTATATACAAAGTAAGATAATAATGTAATTATTTTTTTTTATAAATATCACGCTATTATTATAGACTTTCATAAATTAGTTAATTATTTGTGTTATACTTTACTTGTAATCCCTTTATGTTAGAAAATTCATTTTACTTTTCAAAATGTTAGGAATTTCATTTACTTTATTAGAAAAATTACAAGTTAGTTACACAATAATTTAGTTTGATTTTATTTTTTCTTTTTATTATTAATTTTTCTTATTATGTATGATATTTTAGAAACATTTATTTTAATGACATTTAGGTAGGAAATATTTCTAAGTTTTTCCTAAATTACAACGACTAAACTTATTTTTTAGTAATAATTATAAATAAAATGTTAAATGTGGTTTTATGATTTTTTGTTGTTGTAGATAGGTTACAATCCCAGTTTTATTTTTCTATGCTTTCACATCTACTGCTCTTAAAAAGAAAATAAAAAGAAAAATGTGCACACAGTTCTAGGGACAAAACAAAGAGAAGCTTTTGGTCCCACATTTTGACGGAAAGTCAGAATTTGTGCATTGGATTCTTAAAAAGAAGAAGAAAAACAAACTTTGTTGATCAAGCCATTGGATTAGAGAAATTTGTGGGTATATTTAGGGATTGGATTATTTTTCTCAACAAAAAATAAGATATGGGTGATGGCTAGGTATTGTTTATTCATGCTTTTACATAAGACAAGTTAAAAACCTTCATTCTACAATTTCATATTTGAAATTTCTAAAGTTTGATCTATCCAATAAGAGAGAATAGATAGCCATGATGAGAACAAGTATCACTTAAAGTACATGCTTGGGAAAAAGCACCCAAGAGATTCAAAAAAATTATCAATAGCTTTTACTTTTTGTACCCTTCTTTAGTTAAATCCTAGAATCACTTTTGACTTCCTCACTACCATGATTCCATCAAATAACCTTTACCCACCAACCTTTCAAAAGGAATTATCTTCATCCAACTTTCAATTTGTTTTCTTTCTTGCCACAATGCTTTTCCTAGTTGTGACACAAAATTCTTGCATTACACCTTGGGTGACAAATATTAAAATCCCCCTTTTGCATTTTATAACTATAAAGCCAAAACAAACCATTGAAATATTTTCTCATTCTGCATTCTTTCAAGTAATCCCTTTCAACATAAAACCAAAATGAAAATTGAAGGAAAATGCACTTGTACAAAATTATCACATGGCACATGAATTTTGCAGCAATCCCTATCTAGTTTATATTCTCCAAGTAAGTTTTATTGCAGTACCAGCCTATAATACCACATTGGCCATCCCCTAACTTTCTTTTGAAATTATAAACAAGTACAACTTTAAGATCATTTGTTAACAAAGTTAGCTTTAATTTCAACTGTTTAGTCTCTATTATTGTTGTATCTAACCACATGACCACTCTATCAGTTTTGCTTCTTTTTTTTATTGTCATCAAAAGGGAAAATAAGTGTTATTCTTTTGTATCAATTATCAAATAAAGCAAGAACCTGATAAAATAAGAAGTAAACAGAGAGTTGCAAAAAAGAAAAGTGTACACTACAAGTGTATGCTCATAACAGTATAACACTATGTCCTGAAAAGAGTACCCCCTTAATCAGAGGAAAATTAAGAGACAATCTGTTCAAGATTCTTCCAAGGGCAACATCTTTTTGTCCCCACCATAACAACTAAGCCCATAAACACATGAGGAGTACAGCTTATGCAGGATCACAGATATAAGCATCTAGACTTTTACAAAAGCAAACAAATTTGAAAACACTGATCTCTGAAGCACTTTGTTTTGCTCATAGGATGTGGATCATCAAAAGTTTGAAGTATCTTTGAAATGTGAAGTGGCTAAAAGCTGTGTCATGTGTTGGACACATTCATTTGGTTTTAAAAGATAAGAAGCAAATCATGAACAATTTTGGAAGTTAGTGACAGATATATTAAGGGGTTCTTTCAATATTTAAGTATTTTCATCAAACATTTGACGACAGTGAAGGGTCCATTATTGATTGAGCTTCTCATTTGTCCATATATAATAGGACATTAGGAATGGAATCACTACCTCAGGAAGCAGAATCAGAGAGGACACACTCTCATAAAGCACATTGAACGTACCTTACAGTTTTGGTTTAGAAGCTAATCAGATGCAATGTTTTGTCATAATCGAAAAGGTTTCTTACCAAAAATTGATGTAAAATTTTATTAGATCTTCTTGATTGCTGAGCTAACTTAGTTAACAGGATACAGTAACATTTAAAACCATAGCTTTCATTCTCCCCTCCCTACAAATCCATCATGTGAGATTTTTTCCCCTTAATACAATATAGTGATCAAATGTTGGTAACAATTCAGTTTTCATTTCTCAGTTTTTTCTTATATTTTTGTGATTTTCTAACAAGAGAAAGTGATACAATGATTTACTTAAAGGGAATATGCAATAGAATACCAAGCTATGCCTATGTGCTCTTCTTGTCTTTTGTTCCGTAAATGAAGACTTTGTAGGAGTGGTGGAAGCAATTTTGTACAAACCATTAAAATAGGGTTGCAGAATTTGAGCAATTTTGCCAGCAAACAGACAACAAAATTAAAGGGTGTGGAGCAATGTGAAACATACATCACTATCATGGCGACTATGGGTATATTGCAATTAATTGATTTTTATAATTACTGCATAAAAAGCTTAAATTTATAACATATTAAACCATTAAACTCATATCACTAATGGGTTTTGTACTGACATGATAACTTTATATTCTGCTTGCAATAATTGCACAATAGAAAAATCGATTTTTGAATCACATGTTGGAAAAGTACATAAATAAATATTAACTTAATTGAGTTCTGATTACATATAGTTAGGGTTATCAACTCAGGCAAAGTGTAGCTAATTTGGATTATGTGCCCACATTATCTTAAAACAATATTGGCTTTTGCTTCTTTACCCTCTCACTAGGTCAGAATATATTACAGATTTTATATTCTGAAATATAATTCTGGATTTGAGTTTTCCAAACAACTTTTTAGATTAGGTTTTTTAGAATAAAGTTTGGAAATAAATTTTAGATTTTATTTTTTAGAATTTTTTTCTGGAATATGCTTCCGAATTTTGTTTTTCATAATATATTTTTTATATTCCAAATTTATCTTTTCAAAATGAGATTTAATTTTCCAATTTTATTTTGCAATTTCATTTTCGAAATGTAAAATAATCTATTTCAGATTTTCATTTTTGGAACATATTTTTCAGTTTCAAATTTTTAATTTCAAAATACACTGAAACACGCTATGGAATTTCAAAAATTGATTAGTTGCAGGCTAAAATTGATTGAGTGAAGAAAGCAAAAGCCAACAATATTTCCTATCTTTAAGTTTTTGTGCAAAAAAAGAAAATAACTTTGTCTTTTAGGTTTCTTCAAATCCTAATATAAGTTTCTGAATCATATTTTATTAGCTTTGTCTCAAGTTTAAAAATATAACCGAAATTAATAAAAAAAAATAAACAACATAATTAAATAAAATTAATATTTGTAAAAGGTAAAGACCCAACATTTCTGAACCTGCATCCAACAAAATTTTCAAATTCCAAAAATGCTCTTTATTGAAATGAAAATCTAGAATTGAAAATAATATTTTTGAAAAAGTAGATCTGAAAGAGATTATTGTGTTTTGGAAATAAAAATCTAAAAAAAAATCAAAATTTCATTATGGATAAAAAAATCCAGAATTAAAAAGTAGATATGAAAAAGATTATTGTGATCCCAAAAAAGAATCGAAATGTATTTTTATATATAACTATTTTTTAAGGACATTTTCGTCTTTCTCCTATAACTGGGTGAAGTGATATAGTGTCGGAAGCAATTGCCTTTGTAAAAAGTAAATAAATAAACGTTGAGTTAATTCATAAGCCTGGCCCATTGTAAATCTACTCCCATTGGGCCAAGTACCAGTCTGATTAAGTTATGTGGGTTTATTTCAAATTCAATCTGCTTTTAGACCACAACATACAAACATTAGGATAATAACTTCTTGGGAGTTCTAAAACTTAATAATTATTAAAATGATTTTTTTTTATATAACATGTTAATAAAACATTTTTAATGACTACAAACTATATATAGGGGTTTTGATAAAGATACCAAAATAGCACAAAATTGTTGATATTGAAGTTCATATGTGAGGGAACTTGAGGCCTGTAGTTACCAAAATATCACTTAATATATGATTTCAGTTTATACAATACATGTGAGCAGCCGATAAACTTTTTATGCCCAAAGTTTATTAACAAAAAAACTTACATTCTTCATGATGAAGAAATAACACTGGTGCAGTAAAAAAAAAACACAGAGAGTGGAGTGAATTGATTTATGAGGAGTGATAATTTCGTACTATTAACCAACAATACATCTACTACACAACTCAAAAAAAATTAATATTTTATTTCAATTTACTTTATCTTTTAATTTTTAAAATTAATATAAATTATTATATTATTAAAATAATTGTCAATTAACATATTCTTGATCTTTATTTGTTCTAAGCACTTTTATTCTTCTCGGACTTTGTTTTTCTACAAACACCTTAAACATCTTGAAAGTTATGATTTATAATAATCAATAAAACTGATAAAATGTTGGTTAGCACCATCTCTTGGAAGTGCCTAAAAGGCATATGTCATAGCCAATCATTGTTTGGAATAATAGAACTTAAGCAAATATGTTTTTCATGATGAATTTTCAAAGGAAATATGAAGTGGTGAGTTATTTTTACCTTAACTATGAATCTTTCATTTTAGTTAATCAACGTGCCTTGACCATATTGAATTTGATTGTTGTAACCTCTCTATGATAGTTGTCCATACTCAATATATTGTGATGAAGAGCACGGGCAACACCACATCTAAAGTTTTGAGAAACATATTTTAATATGATAGTAATTTGGCCTTTTTCAAAATAAGAACAATTGTGATGTTTCCAAATTTCACCAAAGATATCACATTTCATCTAAGGAATAAAATAATTCCTTTTTCCCACACAAATCACTACACCTAGTATCCAAATACCAAGTATTTTCATCTTCTAAAAATATATTATTGACTAAAATAAACTTTGTGGGTTATAAGAACTTTATGTGGTGTTGAATTTGTAGTATATTTACTTATTGTTTATATCTACAATATGTAGCTCTAGGCACAAACTTTCCACAATAGAAGCTATAAGAAAATGATAAAAAAAATATGGTAAGAAGGAGAGAGGTTTCTTATTCTCTTATGTGTATTGTTACATCACTTCATGTATAGAAAATATATAGAAAGTTTCTCTCTCCAAATTATAATCTAATTAGGTAGGGATACTAATCATGAGATTCTATCATTATTAAATTAATTGCATATAATTGAGTACAATATCGTACAATAATTGCATATAATTTGATAATTATTATTTCCTTAATACTCCCCTCAAGTTGGTAGGTGAAGATCATGAACTCCCAACTTGTGTCGTAGCGTCAAAAACTGTTCCTTGCCCAGTGCCTTTGTAAAATTATTTGCTGCTATATGTAATGCCGCTTGATTGTCACAGAAAAGTTGAGTTGGCAAGTGTTGGAGATCCCACATCGACTAGAGATGAGAGCCTTTCATTGTATATAAGTGGGTGCAAACCTCAACCTCATGAGCCGGTTTTATGGGGTTGAGTTAGGCTTAAAGTCCACTTCGTAATATGGTATCAGAGCCATTTCGAGCCTATCCTAG
>Ga0123342_1005694_pt1 | contig 17841 bp, 11 predicted proteins | sample Turbeawhitnodule_FD_89960 | JGI IMG/M metagenome (GOLD analysis project Ga0123342, IMG submission 89960) | Root nodule microbial communities of legume samples collected from Mexico - Turtle bean Mexico white nodule | ecosystem: Host-associated > Plants > Roots > Nodule | place: Mexico: Nepantla...
GTGTCTTCTCCTCTTCTAGTCTCATCTTGAGTGCATTCTTGGAACCTCAAGTGGCGGCATCTACACTCATCTTGGAGCCTTACATCCTTCAAGTGGCGTGTTCATCTCCAAGAACTCCAACCAGATAAGTTCCCTATTTCATTTCATCTTCTTCATCCATTTTCATTCCAAAACAAATTCTAAAACATGTCTTAGATGTTTCTTTCAATTTCAATCGGTTAATCTTTGTTTGTTTTGTGTTTTCATTTGCTAGTTCTTCTTAGCTTGTTGTTCTTGTGTTGTTAATTGAGTTTCATGGAGATTTAATCGGTTCATTTGTGTTCTTTTATGTTTCCATTCGGTTCTTTTGTATTCTTTTGTATTTCAATCGGTTCATTTTCCTTTTCATGGGTTTCTATAAGAGTTTAGCTTGGTTACTTGTGATTTGGTGAGTTCTTGAATGTTAAGAACACTGATCCAATTCTTAGAAAGTGCCTAATCATATTCCAACTCAAGTTGAATCCATAACATGTCCTTATAATATATCTTTCATGTTATTGGAATCATATCAACAAGGGTCAATGAACATCCATCTCCACCTATCCACCACCAAAAATGGAAGATGGCCCAAATGAAAAACTCGGTTACATGTAGTTTTAAGCAATCACGGATAGTCTTAAAAACATTGTAAGTTATTTTCATCTACTTTTTCATTTATTTTAAAACATTAATTATATTAAAACTTATATAATTTTGGATTCTTTCAGGATTCCTTGGTTGAGCAAAACTCCCAAGGTAACTTTGTACCTCATGGTCATCAAGATATCATGCATCAAGTTATTGGACGACCTAAGCACCCTGATCGTGTACGTGCAACTGGAAAAGAGGTTGAAATTCGACAATATTTTGTAGTTGCACCACGAAATTCATACCCCTCTCCACCCCAGAGAACAACGAAGAAATGATGTCTAAGATATGACAACAATTAATGGAGGATTTAAGTCAGAAGATGGAACATGAGTGTGAGCGGATGTGGCTAGAGTTTGAGGAGAAGAATCGACTGTTGCGATAGGAGTTTTTATCGCAACAACTTCGTGTTGAGCCGCTTGTTGTTCCCACTCTTAGGAGCACAAAGGGGAGTTTTGTAGCTCCTACAACGTCAAGGGATGTCATTGGCCAGATAAGCTAATGTGAGTTACTTATATAGGCGGCATCCTTCCTCAAGTGGTGGCCATTGGAAAAGTCTTGAAGAGGCCACTACCTTACATAACATGCCTCTCCCCTTGATGTGGTGAAGGTTATGGTGGATAAAGTACGAGTTGTTGATGCTCGTGTTCCACATATGAGGTAACTATTGTGCTTGAGGCAGTTCAGACATTCATAGCCTGGCCCATACACCTTGTTCGAATTATTCCAGAACCCTCGATAAGACTTTAATTTCATTCTATTAATTTATATTTATGTATTATATCTAATTTAATACAAATTTTCTTTATTTTGTAGAGACCTCGTCATAAACCAAGTCCGCAAAAGAAGCTTTTGGTTCCCATTAACAATCCTATAGCTTTGTTATTATCAGTTGTTATGGCTATTGGTACAAACCCACTCAAGGTTCTGTGGAATGATACGTTTTTTGGAATAAACATTGACACCCCTTGTACATATAGATGTCAGATGTTTTAGAATTTGCAATTCGAAACCAGGAGCTTAATATAACCATCGTTCAATTTTTTATGATGTAAGTATCTTTCACCTATATTTCAATTTACTTTTTGTTAAATTATTATTGATTACACTTTAACTAATAAATTGTAGGTATTTCTCTGGAGTTTCTATTAATGACGGGAATCAAGATGTCTATGGATTCTTGGATCCCTATTTCATTAATCCAATTGGAACAAAGAAATTTGAAACCCAGTCATACATCACCAAAGGGAAAACAAATATATATTTGCCCTTATATTAATGAGTAAGTTCAATTATAAGTCGTCAATTATTAGTATTTCATGTTTAAAATATTTACTAATTGTTTTCATGGATGATGTAGGGGTCACTGGCAGTTACTTGTGTTATCCGTAGTTGATAATATTGTTGTGTGGTTTTGTTCACTATACAAGAAGTCATCCACACATTTGAAACAAATAGTTGATGTGTAATTACATTATAAACTTACTTGCGTATAATACTTAAACTTCTACTAACAAGGTTTTTTCTATTAATCAAGGAATGGCATGGATATAGCATACTCAGAGGTTGACCAGTGCAAATTATCAAAAGCTGACATGGTTAAACCTACAGGTTTGTAATTTTTGTCTTCCTCTTTTCATTGTTTATCAAAATATCAATATTAACTTTTAATTTATATTGAATTGTAATGTAATAAAAAAACTGGAAGGCTATGAGTGTCACTACTACGTTATGCAATGGATGGTTATCATTGTAAGACTAGGCATTCGAAAAGATTGGGAACAAGTAATAATATTTAAATTATTCTTTATAATAAAAGTACATGTATCTTAACACTAACTTAAACCTTACTTTGTAGTGCTTTATGGAACAACAATTGCCTTTGGAAGCCCTAAATTATGTGAGAAATGTTTGGGCCACATATTTCGGTAATTACTATAACTTTAGGATAACTAATGAATAGTATAGAAATTAGATAGATAGGAATATGTATTAGTGTTTGTAATATATTTTCTCAATATATATAATTTGCTTCTTTGAATGAATGTGTTTGAATTTATGTATCTGACTAGGTTTTTAAATGAACATGTTAGTTAATTAAGAAGGGAAAACACCCCTAAAACATAATGAGTTAAAAACGACCATAATAGACGACAATTATGTCCATAACCGCCATTTATACCTTTTAGAGAAGGAGTATATCCATATTTAATTTTCGTTATACATTGCGGTTGTAAAAAAACCGTCATCTAGATGTAGCTTATAAACGATAATTTTGGAATCTTTGTCTATTTTCCAATAATATAAGATAGATTGCGGTTACGAAACTATTGTATAATAGCTCAAAAATCGTTTTCTAAAATTTTTTATTAATGATAATAAAATTTCCTTCGAATTTGATAGACTTATATGTGAAGTCACTTTAATAGGTGGTCGAAGTAAGTATTTTAATTTATTAGTTTGCCTTATTTAGGATGATTGTCCGGTCCTTAATTCATCAACCCAGTAGATTTTAGTGGAATTGCTAAAGTTTTAGAAAATGAAAAATAAATTAAAAAATTTAGTTTAAAGTTTTATTATATACATTTTTTAATTATACTGATTTAAAAAATATTTGTTATTATTGTTAGTTTATTCTATAGATTTTTTTCTTTAAAAAAATACTCAAATAAATATAAATTGAATTAGTAATGTATTTTTCATTCTTTAATTATTTAAATTAATTAATAATATAAAATAAATAATTTGAACTTTATTTTCATTTTTGGCAAGATGATAAAAAAATTAGCTCTTGTCGAAAGACAATTTAATTTTACCTTTTTGATAGACAAATGTAAACTGGACTGATTTATTTTATTACTCTTAAATGAAATTTTATATTTAATTGAAGAAATCAGACTTTTTGTTTGATGGGATACTGTTTTTTGGCGACCTACATATAGGCTCACGTCGAGGTACCCTATAAGCTATGAGCCAACTCGTTTTATAAAATAGTAATTAGATTTAAGAGAATTCAAGTACTTTTTTTAAAAAATATATACATTTATTTATATGTATAAATCATTATATCTAAAATATAAATTCAATAATATAATTTAAACTTTAAATATATATATATATATATATATATATATATGTGTGTGTATTATTTCAATTTATTTATTTCTATAAAAAGTAAAGGAAGAATTATTTATTATTTAAAATAAAATATTAAATAAGTGTATAACTTTTTAATAAATCAAACACACCATGCAAAACCGCTAATTGCATTTCCAACAATCTTGTAACTATTATTTGGATTATTGCGATTCTAATGGAATCTAACATTACATTTGAACCTATATTCAAACTTAGATTTTAGATTAATAGTTTTTTATTCCCACTTTTCCCTTAACCAGTTTTAAATGTTATGTGGTACATTCCACTCTCATCAATTTTCGTACCGTGTACTTTCTGGTGCAAAGAGAGGGTTTGAACTTTGAATAGTATTTGGTTCGTCAATATTATTCCAACATTCCACAGATGAGACACTATTGGAGACCAAGAACTGAGAGCAGCATGTGAACAGAGTGAAGAATGGGGACCATGCATATTGAAAAATGAGGATGATTGGTCATATATTTCCTGCAAAATTTGAGTTTGGATTGTTGTCTTACTCTTTTTACTATGTATATGGCTGTTTTCATTGTTTTCTTACAGATGGGGTTCCTCTAATGCACATAAAGACAATGGAAGATACACTAGTGGCCAGCCACTGCAAGCACATGGCTCATCAAAAACCCTGTCATTTGCTGCACAATTCATTGGTACCCAATTGGATGGAGCTTAAAAATGAGAAGGAATAATAACTGTACCAAAATAGCTACTATTGGCCGTGGGGGAGGATTTCAAAGACAAAACTTATGTTCATTGCTGAATCCTCCTAGTCATGTGATATTCATCTCAAAGAATGATTCATAATTAGTTCATGTATACACTGTATAGTTGTAGGAGAATCACATAGTAAAATGTGATTCATATAAAATTTTGTAATTTTCAATACAGATTTAAATAATAACAAAAACTGTATTAGCATTCTTCCAATGAAAGAAGACAAATGGCATCATAAACTAGGCTAACTTTTTTGCTCTAATAGATGGGTGATTCAGTTAATGGGAGGAAAATAGTGTATATCAACCGACTATATAGAAACCATTTGAAGAAAACTTGCTTTGTCTTTATATATATGGGAAATTAGCATTACATTAGATGCCAAGATTTATGAATCGTACCAAATGCCATATGCAGAGAGCCAAAACATCAATGTATAGATGACGTGGGACTTGAGCTGTGTTCCAGCGATGCATGTTTCTTTTTGGCCTGAAAGTAGCTGACATTTGGAATCTAAGTGTTGCAAAAACTTATTCAGCTTTGCATAGTTTCTTGAGTATGGTTTCTTACCATATTCATTTATTCTTAAAACCAATTGTTGGAAAATTTAAAGAACAAAAGAGGCCAGTTAGAGTTTAAGTGTGACTTGAAATGTTATATTATATAAAACCAGTGTTGATAGGTTCATGTACCAAAATTACAATATAAATAAATGGCTTCAAAATAACATTTTTCTATAAAAATAAACAAATACAGTTAAAAATAACTTGAGAAGTGTCATATTCTCTTGAAATTGGGTTGTGAACCATTGTGAAAATCCTTTCCATTTAGATTTCCCAATACTCATTATTATTACTCAAGTGTGGGAGTTTCTCTTTGTGCATGTAAATCATTGAAACTTAACTAAAAGTGTAATCATATAATTAATGGGTGAAACTCAGTTTGCTTAGGTTGTAGAAAGAGTGAGTGTTAGACACCTTTGAAGAGGGTTGAGGAGTCTTTATGAAACTAAGTTGCTTCGAAATAGGACACTAGTACTAATCCAAGTTTATTACGTGCTTGCTTATGTGTGTACATGGATTTAATTTTGAAGTTACTATAAGCTTAGAAAAACAGTTCCTGCAATGGATGGTCACATTCACATCCACATGTTTGTCAAGAGATTCATTTTTCCTTATAGAGAGGGTTGGGGGGGGGTGCTTACTTTACTCTGTCCTTTACTCTGTCACAGCCTCGAGCATGGAGGTGCACATGCACAACCACGCAAGAGATAAGTTTGTAATCCATGCAAAATGCTTAATAAAGTGCCCCCCTTTTCCTCATCTCTTTTTTGTCCTCTTTCCTTTTCCTTTCGTGGGGTGATGTTAGAAAGACATTGACATAAGGACACTTTTGTAATATTGGAACAAAAGGATAATAGCATGATGAATGGGCAACTACTTGTATTGGATATGATTTAGCACCCAAGACTATTTTACTGTTTTCCCCGTGATATTTGTTTCTTTCTTTGGCTCAACAAGCTTTTCAGGTTGTGAGACCATAAGCTATCATAAAATGAAACAAGTAGACTTTTGGTAGAAACAATGCCACTCAAACTAATCAGCTATGCAAACTCAAAGGTGGTGATTACAATCACGCGTGTATGAAAGAGAATGAACAATTCAACACACGGAATTCAAGAATGAGCTTTGCTTTTCATTGTTTTGTATTGCAAGTTGCTTTTGGAGATGATTTCAATTAGGTCATTGGCAGTCCACGTAACTAGAGAGAGATTCTGAAGATTTTTGATTGAATCTTTATCCAGTGATTGTAGGAAAGAGACACATCCTGCTAGAAGTTTGCCAAAAGAAGGAGTTAAACAAGGATGCAAAATTCTAATTAAAATCTTGTTAACTTATAATAATATATTCTGAAGCCCCCTTTTTGTTCTGATGCCAAATCTAAAAGTTTGAGAGCAAAACTGAAGCAACTTGTCCCATTCAGGATAAGTTTTAGATAATATTTCTGAAGATATGGCAACGGTTTCTTAGTTCATACCTGAGTTTTTTGCAAGGCATAGCAATGAATATGAAGCCAACACTCTTGCCTCAACATCCTTATCATAATTCAAGGATTTTAGCAGCAGTGGCGTGAGGATTGAGAATGGCATCGGTGGGAACTTTCTATCATCAACTAAGTGAAGGTAGCTACTCATCCAAGAAATTGTTACAAGGCTAGCTCGTGCTAAACTCGGGACTCCATTGGTTGAAGAATCTGAAAGTGCCTTTAGTAAATTATGGTTTCCACTTTCGAACAAGACACAGGCTGCTGTTCTTCGCCATGTTTCAGCTTCATTGTCCTCTTCATTCTAATCAACAACATGCAACCAATCAATAACTTGAATAACAAGTGATACTTAAACGATTCCTGTTTACAGAAATTGCAATAATTATAATCCAATGACTACCTTGGGAGCTGAATCATAAACAACAATTTCCTTGCCATAAGAGGAATCTTCTATGCAATTTTCTTGAAAGCCAGCTAGGTGTAGAATTGTTCTCTCCATTAATGATTCTCCTGTGTAAGTAAAGTGTCCTGCTAACAAGAGTAAAGCTCTTGCTGATTGTTCTTGTATTATAGCATTACATACTTGACAATTTAAAGCAACCACAATTGCCTCAATTGCTTCTGCTCTATAAAAGCTCTCTTTGAAAGGATCTTCCTGCAAAACAACTGCTTTTCCATTTATGAACTCTTCAAGAAACTAAATTTGATACATTACGGACTAAAGGACGGTTAAACAGTCTAAGAGCTTGATTTTGGAAACAATTGGTTATAGAATAACTTAGAAAAATATTCACCGAAATGTTTTTCTCCAAACAATAGGTTAATGTTTCCGTAGGAGGATTAGTAGGCTGAAAGAATTACCATAATATCAAGCATCAATAATATTACTGCAACCAGAGGACGTTCTTCGGGTGGGGCCCTCTTAAGGTACATGAACAGAATGTGCATTGTGTTTAGGCCACCCCATCCATCTTTAAGTCCCCTCAAGAAATTTAAAATCTTGGTGGTTCTGATAATTTCAAAAGACTCGTGTCAGCACTTTGGTAAAAGAAAGTAAGCAAACAAAGAGAAGAAGGATAAAAGGAAAGAAATAAAAAAAAAAACCTACAAAAAGTTAGGTAAAGAAAAACATGCCTATCAAGATAGAGTAACTCAGCTAGCACAGTAAAGGCACATCCACTGCAACTTTTACTATTGCTGAGAACAATGAGTTCTAGTAAAGAACTCTTCTTTATATTGTCAGAGAGAAAACTCCGGCAGCTTCCTTCAGCATGAATGCAACTATAAATAATCAAAGCAACATTGTTTCTGTGGTGAACCTCTCCTTCTTCAATTCTTTTCGTAAGAAAGGTCAATCCTCCAAGAGAAACAACCTGTCTAGCATTCTCTAAATTCTTATCTTCATCAAAACCAGTAAGAAATTGGTCTATAAAGTAAATTGCAGCCTCTTGAGGACAGCATTGTACTGTGAAGAGGGTTAGAACTTTGTCCCCAAATTCTAACACTCGAAGTACAAGTGGCACCCATTCTGGTGATAACATCTGTTTTGCTTGTGGCTTTAACAGGTAAAGCAGAACGGCAGCTTTTAGGAACAGACCAGTCCTACTTAGAAGTCTCACAAAGATTTCTAGTTGTGGATCCCAGCTCAGTATAATTTCTCTAATTGCATCATTCCTCCCTACTAGTTCTGCTAAAACTGATATAGCCAATTCTAGAATTTCATCTATACTTGAGGCAAACAGTACCTCCAGGATAGCTTCAATCACACTAGATTGTGACACTGCTTCTTCAATTAGAGGGTCAACATGAGAGTTCAACCAAGCTTTGGAAATCACACGAATTGCAAATTCACATTCACTGAGGATATCTGATGAACATATAGTTGTAATAGCTCGAACAAATTCACTTGAAAGAACAGTTGTTTCGTTTCTAAATGAAACATTGCAGGATGTGTAGTTGCTGCTGTCCACCAAGCTTTCTGCTTGCATACTCCTGCAAGAAAAGCATTTAACATAGTCCAATCTCTGTGACCCTGGCTTTAATTCAGCATAACTATTGTCAATTGACATTGAAGATTTTCCAAGGAATACTGTGTCTTGTTTCTGTCAATGGAGAGAAATAAAAAGATATTATATGTTTCAAATGCATTCTATATTTTCAATCTAATATTCAATGAAGACACTTAAACAAACTTACCTGAAGTAAACTGCGGTTGTATTCATCTCCATACAAATTTTCATCATTCCGAGAGCCCCATCTAATTTTCAGCAATCCATTTTGATCAGCCAGTGTGGTAGATTTCAGCTCTTGTTTGGGACCAAATACCTCCTTGTATCTATTGCAAGCAACCAAAACACAGAAAACTCATAAGTACCATATACCTGGTTTGTTTCTTGTGAAAACATAACTAGAATGAACGAACCAATGAATGCAAAATATTCATGTCACTTACAAGTTTTTGTTGATAGAGGAATGCAAAACAAAAGAATCTGAAGACAATTTTCGTGATGATCCGCGACTTGGTCTTGATGGCAGTGGAACAACAGGAAGAGAAGGCTCATTAGCCCCAACTTTAAGCCACTGCTTGTAATACAAAGCAAACAAAGCAGTTCCTGTATCCACTTTTTTCCCATACACTTTGCTCAATGTCCTCATTGTCTTCTCCTTCGCATCCTGACATTCAGTCGAAGCCGAAAGTGCATCGAGTTCCTCAGCATACCAAATTTTAAGATGGAGAAGATGAGGAAGGAATACGTGCTCCCAAAGGTCAGGAAGCAAGTAAGTCCTAGCCAAAAATGGAGAATCACAAAACACTTGCAGCAGGTGCCTAGCACAAATCCTGTTGTTCTTCTGAAGCTTGTAAACGATTGCCAAGTAGAGCTGAGCACAAGCAGAGATATGGGAATTGGGTATTCCACAAGTTGAACCAACTTCCCTTGATGTTTTACTTTTACTGTTCAATGAAGCAACTACGGTCAAAAGCTCAATGGAATTTCTTAAGCTTTCCATCTTTATCTCTTTCCTTGTCCCTTGATCCTGCGCCAACCTGTGAATATTCTCCATGCCTAGTTTCATGTTCACCAGAACCTCATCTTCTGACCCAGAACCGTTTCTCCTTCTGATCAAGTAAGAACTGCACTTGTCTCTGAGTACTTTCCTGAAACGATCATCTTTCACATATCTTCCAATGTAGCCACTGAGGACAGAAACCACTGCCCTGGTGGCTACTTCATTCATGGGAGGTCCCACGGTTCTCGAACCCGGTGATAGAAATGACTTGGAACTGTTCCAAATTTCAGAAACTGAACCAACCCTTTGAGTGTTGGAATGAAAAGACCAAGACCCATTTCGTATCGTGGAGTTGTCGAAGTTACTGTTGTTGGAGCAATCAAGGCTTTTTCGATCGTTGCAAATGTGTAGAGGGAGTGAGTTTATTATTATCTCTGGTGTTTGTGGTGAGAGTTTGAGTTTTGGCTTCAAAGGGTTGAGGTTTGGAGTTGTTTTGTAGAATCCTTCTTCTGTTAGAAGCTCTCTCAGGGAAGTCATCTCTAATGACAATGGTAGAAAGAAAGACAAATTTGAGCTTTCAGTGAAACCACTTAGAATTCAGAGACAACAAATACAAATAATCTGTTTGTTGAGAAGAGAGAGACACCCACAATTGAAAAAGAAAAAAGAAAAAGAAAAGGAAGAAGAAAGACAGAGAGAGAGAAATAATAGAAATTAGTTAAAAAAATAGATTATTCAACAAAAAAGAAAGAAGAGCATTGTTCATAGGTATGAACTCAGTTCCCCAGATGCTGAATTCTAACATGTAAAGAGTAAACTCATCTATTTGTATAAATAAAATTTAAGAAGTTTAATTTTTGAAAAAAAAAAGATTATCTGGGAAAAATATCTGCAAACGTAATTTATTATATTGTTATAAATTACATGTATGTTATTTGTTCATATTTTTGCAAAAAAAAAAAAGAGTACACAATAATACTCATTCATCCAAAAAATATCTTTTCCTTTTGCATTTTTTTGTATTCAATACACTGTTCTGTTTTCATTTGTTTTCAGTTTGATACTTTGGTCTTTTTTGTGCCATTAAAAAAAGGAAAAATAGAGAAGGAAAATAAGACAGCTAGGTAAAAGAGAGGAGACAACGAGGGACTTAGGAACAGAAATGAAGACAAGAAAAGTGTTGGCATAATCATTCAATCATGGATGGTGAAACTTTCAAGGTCTTTTAACTCCTAAGTTCGTAACTTACTAAGTTGTAACATTCTACGGAAACCAAAACAGTTTCCTTTTCAATATAACTATATATAGAAACTACAATTCCAATTACTTAATATTTATTAATAGTTATATTATCTAACATCCAGAAAATACATCTAACTATTTCAATAGATGTTTTATTGGTTTCTATATAAACTTGTAGTTTTTCAAAATATTTTTATTATAAGATTATGACTTATAAAAATATAAATAGTTATTTAAACAACCTAAAGCCTTCCAAGACATGCCATTTTTGGTAAGCAGAACTGGCGATGCGGAATGAACCGGAAGCTGGGTTACGGTGCCCAACTGCGCACTAACCTAGACCTCACAAAGGGTTGGTCAATTAAGATAGCAGGACGGTGGTCATGGAAGAAGAAATCCTTCTACACCTGTATGATCATCTGCTCGTGTACATAGTACATTTACCGTAGTTCAAAACACAACAATAAAAGTAAGGATAAGCTAATGAAAATAAACTCCATAACATATCTAATTTATGCAAAAAGAACTAATCAAACTAATTATTTATAAACATTTCTTTAAATGTCGTCATATAAAATTTCAATATCAATTCCATTATTCATATAGACCACACATGGATTTATTTTTAATCACAATCATTGGATTTCATTTCAATCCATCTGACTACACTTGAATCTATCATCTTCCAGAAGACTCATTAAGTATGTCCCTACTAGAGACTAACATCTGATCCAAAGATTACCAACGAATCCAATAGAAGGGATTAGGGTAAGTTCAAACATCCAATAGTATCTACAGCGGGACCCAGTGCGTATGAACTCCCTCTGAACTTCTCACCACCTGATATCTTAGTCTATATGACTTAGATCAGCAGTGAAACTAGAAGATCTATGTTAAACATGGGTTTTTCATACTTAATGTCATCAAACAACAACTCATACATTATCCCAAATATATGACATCAATTTCATACCATTTTCATCATTCATATATAATACACTAGTGTTACTAACCCGTGCATCGCACAGGTATAATTATTTATGAAGTATTATTACTATATTAATAATTTTTTATACTATTTTCTTTATGGTATTTTTTCTTCCAATAATTTGTAATATGCACCCTTATGAATAAATAATTTTTTAAGTGGTTAAATATTCATTCACCTTTATCCAATAATTCTAATTAAAGAGCATGGTGCATATGTGAACATATTTGTGCATATCATTATAATATTTTAATATAGCACTTTCTTTTCTATTTTTAATTTTTATGTATTTTGGTTCTATTTAATTATCATATTTCCAATTTTAAAATAACAAAAAATATCTTTTACAATTAGACAAAAAAAAAATTAATTAGTTACCACTTATATATTTATTATGAAGTAGAAATAAAAAAAGTTGTATACTTTTTTTTAGACTGGATTTACATTATAATAATACTATTATACACATTTAATATAGTAGTATTAATCATAGCATTATATTAAAAAAAGTAAAATTGAATTTTATTCATATTATACTACTGTTTCAGTAATAAAGGTATTGAACTGTTTTAGTAAAATAACATTTAATTATTGACCGATGAATCATAAAAAAAAAACATTGAATTACAAAACATTTTTTTATGGCATAAACCACAATTCTAATAAAAATCAGTTTGTGCATGGTCAAAACAACAACTTACACAGTATGAAATTGTGGGACATATCCATGTTGTCATTTTGTAATATAAATTGAATGTCACAATGTGATTTAACTTCAAACTATAATTCAAGGTGTAACATATAATAGGATATTCTATAAAAACAAATGACACCTAATAAAAATAAATAAAAGAAATATTACATAACAAATAACTAATATATAATAAAGAAAATTCAGTAAAAAAAAATAATTTTTTTACCAAATGTACAAAATCTAAAGGAAGGAACCAATGAAACGTTGACAAATGGCGTAACCACATGAAGCCACGTAGTGCTTATATAAACGTTCATTCCTTCCACTCTCTCTCACATTTCTCTCATATGTTATGCTTATGTTTCACGTTTCTCTCATTTCTTCTTTTCCTTTTTTGAAGAACAGGTATTCTTTATCATTTTTTTTCTACATTACTAGCTTTAATTTTTTTTTGCAGATTCTCTTAATCTATTTGTTAAGTTTTTTCGTAACATAAATTTAATTTTTTGGGTTTTTTTTATCAAAGTTCCTTACTTTTATCATTTATGTTGATTTTTTTCATCTCTTTATTGGTTTGTTTCCTCATATTGTTGCTCCTGTGTTTGTTATGTTTTTTGCAACATAAAAATGATTTCGTGTTAAGTATGTCCCTACTAGAGACTAACACCTGATCCAAAGATTACCAACAAATCCAATAGAAGGGATCAAGGTAAGTTCAAACATCCAATACCGAGTGTCTACAGCGGGACCTGGTGCGTATGAACTCCCTCTGAGCTTCTCACCACCTGATATCTCAGTCTATATGACTTAGATCAGCAATGAAGCTAGAGGATCTTTGTTAAACATGGGCTTTTCATACTTAATGTCATCAAACAACAACTCATACATTATCCCAAATATATGACATCAATTTCATACAATTTTCATCATTCATATATAATACATATCATTCAATCACATAACATTTTAAAATTCATACCATTCAAGAACTTTTCAAAAACAATATTTAACTTTCAAACTATCAAAATATAATATTTATACATGTTCACACAATATAAAATCAAACAATTTTATCAAATAACATCCTTGCAAGAGAAATTAAAATTTGGGACTACGTCCCTTCCAAATTCAGATCTTCTAGCCTAGGATACTATTAAAAGTTAAAGTTAGCTTCTCTTACCTTAATTGTTTGTTTTCCAAGCAACTTCTAGAACTTTATCCTTTAAGTCTGGATAAGCTTCAAAATTTAAGGGCTTTGTTTAAAAATTTGATCGGGTAGAAATGTTCCTTAACTCCTCAACTATAACATGATGCGATCAGCTTCTAAAATAGATTATGTATGGAGTGAGAAATGAAGAGAGAAGAGAGAAGGGAGAGATGGAGAGAAAGGGAAGAAAGAAAAATCGTGGTGGGGGGTTCTGTTTCTTAAAATTTACACTGTTACATTATCTCCAACTACAAAAAAAATTCGTCCTCGAAAATGAACTTACCAAGAAAAAGATTAGGGTATGATGTTTTTATCTCCTCTTCAATTTCCCAAGTGGAATCTCCAAAGATGAGATCCCACAATACTTTCACCATTGGAATACTTTTTCCACGGAGTTGTTTCACTTGTGAATCTAAAATTCTTATTGACTTCACCTCAAATGACAAATTTGTTAGAATGTATGGCTTTAAACTAGAGGGGGGTGAATTGTTTAAAGGGGTTTTTCGCAAACTTTTTAAGCTAGAATGAATTTCTTTGCAAGAAACCAAATTAGGAATTCAGTTAGCCAAGAAACAAAGCTCAAAACAGTAAAGCACCAAAAAAACAATCGGTTGTTTCACAGAAACAATCGATTGTTTATACCAGTAAAAATAACAACAACTGAAATTAAAGAGTTTAAGGAAGAGAGAGATGCACAAAGAGTTTATACTGGTTCACTCTTAAACCAAGAGCTACATCTAGTTTCCTAGAAACCACTGGGGAATCCATTAGGTAATCAAAATCATATTACATACACACACCACCAAAGAAGTGACCTTGATCCCCTCAAGAAACACACTTCCTTTGGCTCAGCACACATACACCAAGAATGTTGATCTTGACGACCTCAAGAGCACACAACCCTTCTTGGCTTTTCAACACCAGAATGTACACAGTTTTCAAAACGAATTACACTGTTACAGAATCAACTGAAATCAATACAGAGTAATCCTATTTCACTTCTCTCTTGAATAACCAAAGCTCAAAGTGAAAATTCAAATCTTTGAAAAGCTCTTTGAAAAACTCAAATCTATTTTTCTTTCTTGTCATTTGTTATTAAACATTAACAAACTATTTATAGCTTTCAAATATTGGTCAAAGCATTTAAAGCAAGAGCGTATTCAGTTATAAAATCATTTAAAGCTCACTTAACTAACAAAACTGTTTCTGTTAGAATTTCAAACAAACAATCGGTTGAAAGAGCGAATCAATCGGTTGTTTTGGTTTGACAGCAAACCATCCAAAACAGTTTTCAAACTTTTCCAAAAACTCCTAAGTATAAAACAATCGGTTGTTTCGACAAAATAACAGGTTTTTTTCACTTAGTTTGCAAAACACTTTAAACTTAAAAGATTTGAAAACAGTTCAGCTTTAGATTCAACAAAGAGTGGATTACAAAGATAAACTACCCCAGATCCTACTCTAAAACACATCAGCAACTTCAAGCAACTCCAGCCTTTCATCAAACGCTAGGATTTGGATTCTTCAAAGCTTTGATCACACTTGATTCAACAAATTTTTTTGGATTGAATCAGACTCTAAAATGTGGCTAGGATCAGATACATACTTTCTTAGTTGGGATATGTGGAAAATATTGTGAATGTTAGATAAAAGAGGAGGTAAAGCAATTTCATAAGCCACATGACCTATTCTTTTGAGAATTTGATAAGGTCCTATGAACTTAGGAGTCAGTTTCTTGGATTTGAGTGCTCATCCTACACCAGTGAACAATGTAACTCTAAAGAAGACATGCTCACCCACAAAGAATTCTAAAGGTCTTCTTCTTTGATCTGCATAAGACTTTTGCCTGCTGATAGATGTTTTCAATCTTTCCTGAATCATTTTGACTTTCTCATTAGTTTGTTGTATTAATTTTGGTCCAATTAACACACTCTCACCATCTTGAAACCAGCACAGAGGTGTATTGCACTTTCTTCCATATAATGCCTCAAAAGGATCCATTCCTATGCTAGCTTGGTAACTGTTATTGTAAGTGAACTCTATCTACCAAAGGTAGAATTTCATCCCAACTGCCCAAATGATATAGCACGCAAATCCTGAGCAATTCCTCTAAGGTCTGGATAGTTCTCTCTGATTGTCCATCAGCCTGAGGATGGTATGTTGAACTAAGTTTGAGTTTAGTCCCCAAAGCTTCTTGAAGTGTTTTCCAAAATCTAGAGGTGAATCTGGGATTTCTATCTGAAACTATGTTGGAGGGTACACCATGCAATATGACTATTTCATTTATGTAAATATGAGGTAACTTCCGCATAGAGATTCTGAAATCTATAGGTAGGAAGTGTGTCGTCTTTGTTAACCTATCCACTACAACCCAAACAGAGTCATGTTTTCGCGAAGTACGTGGCAAATGGGTAACAAAATCCATTGAGATACTATCCCATTTTCACACTGGAATATCTAATTGAGTTAACATGCCTCCAGGCCGTTGATGTTCAATCTCTGATAAGTCAAACAAACAACTACAAACTTGGCTACATCATTCTCCATGTCATGCCACGAATAAGACTTCTTGAGATCTTGATACATCTTGGTCATTCCTGGATGTAAACTTATTTTGCTTTTATGACCTTCAAATAACATTGTTTGCTTTAGTTCATTATCCTCTGGTATGCATATTCTATTTTTGAATCTCAAAATACCATCAAATCCTAAAGAGAAGTCTTTAGCTTTATCAGTATTTAATAATGTAAGAATTAATGGCCTTAACAAGAGGGGGTGAATTGTTTAAGGCAAGTTTTTCGCAAATACTTGCTAAGAATGAAGATTGATGATGATTTACAGATCAAAGAATCATATTAGCCAAGAAAACAAATTTATTAAAACTGTGATCAGAAAAACAATCGGTTGAAAATACAATTTAACCGATTGTTTATGGCAGCAGAAATGAAATCACAATCCAGACAGATTCTAAATGAGTAAGAAAGAGAGAGAAGATCACGCAAACAATTATACCGATTCATTCCTTACCAAAGCTACATCCATTCCCCAGAAAACCACTGGGTATTCCACTAGGTAACCAACAACAGATTACAACACTCCACAACCTCAAAGAGGTGATCTTAACCACCCAAGAACACACCCTCTTTGACTTCACACACACAATTAGAACAACCCTCTGCCCTTACAGATACACAGTTTTCAAGAATTCAAACTGAAAAACAATTACAAGAGAATATGGAATAGATTACACCTGATTAAAGGAAATCACAATTGCTCCTAATCCACTCTTTAACCAAAGCACAACTCAAGGCAATCTTGCTTTCTTGAATCCAAACTTTCACAAAACCTTTTCTCAATCACTTGGTATGTGTTCATCAAATAAGAACGGTAGTACAGCTTTATAGCTCCTTAAACTATTCGTTTTAATCAGTTAAACATGAGGCAAAACAATTTGTAAATAACGGAAAATAGATTTTAACAGTTTTATGAAAAGTTGTTAAGAGGGCTTGCTCCAGGAATCAAGTCTATTGCGAACTCTATCTCTCTTTTAGGTGGAAGTCCAGGAATCTCATCAGAAAATACATCCATAAAGTCTTGAACTACAAACATATATTTTTGTACTTTATCAGTAACTATAGAACAAGCTAAGAGCACAAAACATTCTTCACCTTCTTGTATCTCTCTCTCAAACTGCTGAGCTGAGATTGTTAGAATGTATGGCTTTAAACTAGAGGGGGGGATGAATGGTTTAAAGAGGGTTTTCGCAAACTTTTTAGTGTAGAATGAAATTACTTCGAGAAAACTTGAATCAAAATTCAGTTTACCAAAAACACAAAACCCTAAAACCTTAAGTATAAAATCGGATGTTTTGGTTTGACAGCAAGTCAACCATCAAAAACAGTTTTCAACCTTTCTAAAAACACTTAAGTATAAAATAATCGGTTGTTTCGACAAAACAACAGGTTGTTTTTCACTTAGTTTGAAAAACACTTTTCTTTTAAAAGGTTTGAGAATGCTTAAGCTTTGGATTCAATCAAGAGTGGATTTACACAGATAATCTACCCCAGATCCTATCTAAAGACAGCTCAGCAACAACAAGCACATCCAGCCTTTCATCAA
>Ga0123342_1005695_pt1 | contig 17840 bp, 8 predicted proteins | sample Turbeawhitnodule_FD_89960 | JGI IMG/M metagenome (GOLD analysis project Ga0123342, IMG submission 89960) | Root nodule microbial communities of legume samples collected from Mexico - Turtle bean Mexico white nodule | ecosystem: Host-associated > Plants > Roots > Nodule | place: Mexico: Nepantla...
AGCAAGAATGATAGAAAACACCACCAAAACCATCAGGACCAGGAGCACTATTACCGTTAAGATTAAAAACAGCATTCTTGATTTCAGAAAAATCAGGACATTTAATCAACATCATATTCTCCTAAGAGGAAACCATCGTAGGAATATAAGTACCAATAAAATCTTCCATATTATCAGCATCCAGAACATTTAACTAATTTAGACACCAATAATATTTTTAATCTTTAAAATTAGTTAACAACTAATTTATTTTATTTAATAATGTTTTTTAGTAGTGTTAAGTATAAGTCTTATTTAAAAAGTTTGTTTTATAAATTTAAGTTAAACTTAAAAGTATTGATGAAAATAAAAATAACCAAGTTCATAGATTCTAGCAAAACAAAATTTGGAAATGCTTTGAATGTACCACAAAATTGCAACTGAATGTATCTGGGAGAAGGTACTGTCCAAATACATGAGTTCATGTACCTTTCACATCCTTCCAAAACCTTTCAATTCTTTCTCACCATAGATTTCTTGGAGAGCTTGTGTCAATGAGCAAGGAAATTCACCAACGTGTATAAGTCACATGATATTGTTTTTAAATATTAAAACCAATACTATGAATATAATCCATGAAAATTTTCCTTAATATATGCATTCTTTTTCTCTTCCATCCCATTTCCACCTCTTTTCTCTTTTCTTTTTAATCACAAATATCTTCACCTTGTAAGATAAATGTTGTTTTTCTTGTAAAACAATATGATGAATTGATTTTATGTTAGTGGTTGTATCTTTCACTAATCCTAATATTATTTTTTGGTGTCTTTGAGGAAGATGAAGTTATTGTTTGACTATGAGTGATTATTTAAATTCTAAAAGTAATAAATATGCTAATAGATTAGCTTTTGAAAAAAGAGTTTGTTTGGTTTGAAAATATGCTTACTTGTCTAAAGCTATATTTTTTAAAAAAAGAGTTTGGTTTATCTTAATATAGTTTTCTTTATTGCATGAGTTTTGATTTCTTCCACAAGTTTGTTTGCATTCTTACTTTTTCTTTTGCTTTCTTAATAATACTATAATAAGAAAGCATATGATGTTGAAGTATAAGATATCAATCTAGTTGGAATGTTATATTCTTATGATGTTATCTTGTTGATATTTTTACTATGACATACCCAAAGTCTTCTACTTGTCAAAATAACCTCTAATAATAAGAATACAATCATTGCTACAAGATAAGGTGCAATAAGTGAAATAAATTTTCTAAAATAGATAAATATCTTATGTGAAGCATATGTAAAAATCGTTCTATAAAAAGAGAAAAACATGTATTAAGAAACACATACTAAAATGAAATAAGAGGTCTAAGTAAATATCTTTTCTCTCTAAATTTGTGAGTAAAACTATTTTAATAATTTATACTAAACATAATAAGGATTTATTATAGCATTTGTCACTCTTTTTCTTTTTTCTTTTTTTACTTTTTCCCCTTTTATCTTTCTCTTCTTTTCATTCCAATCCACCCAAAATGGGGTCACACTTATCATTGCTAAATACAGAATGAGTTATGACCCTCTCATTTGTTAACTTCTAGGGACCTTTACCAAGTGCACAAGACTGGCCAAAAAGTCTTGTACCTAATAAAATTCTTGTGGAGTGAAACCCTCAATCTATATTCTCATTATCAACTTTCCACTACAGCATCCATGATTGATTCCCATGGAGTAATATAATATTTTTCACTGCCATATTCCTTTGATGTAACCATTGATGTAAACCCTATTGTTGTTAATAAATGGTTCTCTCTCACCACTTCCCTCACATGCACCTCTTTTTCTTGTCCTATGATTGGTTTAAAGAGGTTAGTTCAAAGCTTGAAAACCAAACAGAACACAAATCAACCATCGATGTGACATGCTATAAATCTAAAACCAAACAGAACATAAATCAACCATCGATGTGACATGCTATAAATCTAATAAAAAGAAAACAAGTAGTAGTCAAGTTCTAGGGAAAAGAACAAACTTCTCAATATCATATGCTGCACATTCATTGTCTACAACTTTGCCTTCACAATCATGAAAAATTACTCTCAAGTTTAATGTTGTCCTCACATTTCAACGTTGTGGGGGTGCATGAACTTCCATCTTAGGCCAATTACAAATATCCTGTTTTTTTCGTCCTGTTGTTGACAACTTTTTGACCATGAGAGATCATGTTGGTACATTTGTGGTATCATGAAATTTTGAGTTTGTTTTATAATGTTTTTCTTTTAATTGTTTATTTTTCAAAAGATACTCAGAAAGTTCTATAAAATGAACGATTACTTTCTAAAAAAATTAAACTTTACATGCATTTACACTCCCCCTCTTGGTGTGAAACAACATATAGAGAAGTGAATAATGAGAAAGATAGGTGCAAGGGCATCTGTGTTCTCACATAAGAGGAATGGATACAATGCAAAAACTAAAACAATGCATGTTGGTACACTCCAAATATGCTTATATTGGAAAATATCAACTTCTCTCAAGACTAAGTGCGTGCTTGAGTACAGTTTCTCTGTTCTTTTTCAAATTTTTGACATGAAAAGTTCGGTGAAAACATATTGAAAACTTGAACTCAGACATGCACTTATGGGCTAATGAATGGTTATAGCTTTGGCAGAGAAATGATAGAAAGGCAGGAAAAGTCATACAAATCAACAACAAAATACATTGAGGATGCTACCGTGGTCAAACATTGAGGAATAAACACTTTTCATCCTCAAGAAATAACTTAAAAGAAATTGATAGAACGGTTATCACTGAATGATAAAGGGCTTTGAAATCAACAAGGGCAAATAACCTCTCTAACATGCAGTTATACATCTAGTGACTGATTGTCATGATATGATACGTAAATCATTAAAATTCATTTAATACCAATGTTTTGCCTGCCCATAAACAATATTCAGTTTTATCATGAAGTTCACAATCATCTGGATACTGACTTGTCTGAATAGTTAAATTTGAATGAAGAGTTTCATTTGAAACATTGAAATTAGACAAGCACATCATGTAGAATAACTAATATCGATCTTCTGAAAATATTGCCAAAGCTTTGATTTTTAATTTAACTATCCTGAATGATGGCGTGTGATCCATCTGACCGACTTTCTCGATGTTCTAAGAGTTGAAATTACACATGTAATGAAAATATAAACCAAATCTCAAATATGCTTCACTCTTTACAAATGTCCACTTCAAATTTGCAAATACTCATTACACGGGTCACAATCATAGTTCCACACTCAAGAATTCAAAATAATTACGAGTGAAAAGAGAAAAAAAGACAGCAAGCACTAGGAATGTGGTCCTGAAGCTTGCACCCCATTACTTATAATCTATTCATCACTTCACTACCCAAAACGAAGGACCACTATGCCAATGGAAATAACACAACCAACAAACTCCTCCATGGTGCGTGATGGTATCATGACACAATTAAAATATGCACTCCATCATGCAGAAGAGATAAAAGCATTGTTTGATTACTTCACAATGATCAAGACGTAATTCACTCACTAACTTACTTTTAAGTGACAACAGAGATAGCCATAAAATGGTAACAAAACTGAGGAAAATGAGAAGTTGTGAGTAATCATAGTAGTCATGCAATGACAACATAAAGAATAATACAACTTAGTATCAAGTAGAAATTTTTGTTTCTTCTCATGGAATGTGTCTTCCCAAGTTAGGAGTTAAGGCAATTGGTTGAGACAGTTATAATAGTTGGTAGAAGGGGTTAGAACTACTTCTAGGCCAGTATACCTACCTAACAAACTTCTACTAACTATCATGTCCCAGCTAACCCTTTCTACTAACTATCATAACTGACCCAAGTAATAGTCCTAACTCATATAAGTTGCTGTGGGCCTTTCCACATAAAGAGATAAGGAGAGAGGAATTCTAGTCAAGCCTAAGCATAGAAAGTCACAATTATGAATTTTATTAGAAATGCTTGACAACTACTGAAGCGAAAAAGGATGCACTGTTGTTTTAGACTACACGTGATCCCAGTCCCAGACTTCAAACAAAGCAAAAAGAATGATTTTAAGAACAAAATGATATAATTAAAAACGAAAATGAAAATCCATTTTTTGACAACATAATGAAAGAGTATAAACATAATCAAGGCGTAAACATCAAAATAAAGCCCAGATAAAGTAAGTGGGTTGCATTATGCCTTTTTTGAGTCCAGTACTAAAACTAAAAAGAACTATCTTTTGTCGAACTACTTCTGCATATCATATTTAAGGAAAATATTAGAGAAAAGGGGAATGGAAGGAGATAAAACAATTCCAACAAGTTTCTGAATCAGAACAAAATTATATTTTATAATTATACAAGGTACAGACTAACCATTCTATGCAAGTTGAATGGTAGTTTCAATCTCCAATCCCTCTGTTTACGACTTAAAGGTCTGCCTTTTCTAAGGGGGTCTCTGTTCTCTCTAACGTCAGCCAACTTCCACACACACATCTCTGAGTCTTTTTCTATAAAATCTAACAAGAAAACTCCATCCCTTTCTAGGCAATTGGACTCTATATTTTCTGTGTAACAGACTCTCATAGGCATGTCTTTGAATCGAATAATATCATCTGGCACTTTCAGTAGCCTCTCGGCACCTGGGGATGAAACCTTCAAAGCAAAATTATGTTTTAAGTACGGAATACACTTCAAAGGAACATTCGTTTACTACAGAATAAAATCCCACAGGAACAAGAGTATATAGGACATGGTTGCCATGATTACCTCTAGAGCCAAATCATCGGGTATCTCTCCAAGCGCTCCAACTTCATCTAATCTTTGCTTGTATTTTTTATTGTAGCATTCAAGTTCTTCCATGCTTGGACACCCATATCTGAAAAGAAAGTCGGAAAAGTGAATACAGTTAAGGTACTCCTATCTTTAGCAGCCAATCTGAATTAGTCAAATTAACTTGATATTAAGAAAGAATCCTTGGATGGAGAAATTGAAGTGTCTATGACAATACCAAAATAATGAAGAAAACAAACTAACCTAATACAAAAAAAAAAAAAAAACTCCAAAAGGATTAAAACAATAACCAAAAACAAAAAAAGAAAAATTTTAAATTGTTTAATAAAATAAAAAAATAAGAAAAAAAAAAAACTAACATAATACAAAAAAAAAAAAAAAACTCCATATGGTTTCAAACAGTCACCAAGAGCATGGTATGATAGATTTGCAAATGTTTTCAAAAGTCTAGGGTATTACTAACAAGGTCAACTAGATACCAAGTTCTTCAACAATCATCGATTATATGTCACTGAGGTGGTCCTCACTGAAAATAATACAGTCAAGATAGAGAGATTGAAAAGGTTCCTGGCAGCTAAATTTGAAGTGAAAGACACTGGACAAATTTGATAATTTTGGTAGATAAAAAAGAGAGATAGTGTTTCTCAATGGAAGAACACAATTGATATCCTATAATCCTAATATGATCAAGACAGGTAGATTGACATGCTTGCACGTAAACCAAATGACACACTGTTAGGATATAAGAAGAGAAATTAGTTAAGATAGTTAGAATATTAATGAGTTAGTTACTTGAAGTGTTAGTAAGATATAAATAGCAGAAGAGGAGAGAGAAGGAAGATAATTTTGTAGTTTGAGCATTAGCTCTTTGTGAAGGGGAAACCCTTAGGGAGAGAGTACTCTCCTATTTCTCGTTCTTTTCATTCTATTCAATAAAAAAAAATTCTCTTCTTTCTCTTTTCAATTCTTGGTTCATAACAATGTTGTCCGAGCTACCGGATCTTCAAGGGAGAGCTAGTGCTGGAAATGGAGGAAGCACAAATTTGGGCCATGGGGAAGCTGCCAGCATTTGTGGGGGCAAATCTCATTCGTTAGACAGGGCTGAAAATTATTAAGGTGCAAGAAATTCACTCATTCATTAAATCCTAAATCACATTTTATCCTAGATTCATTTTTGGACCACCTGCATTGTCACGATGCAGGTCCACAGCCCTCTTAGTATGAGGAAATCACTGGAAATCTGCCTTAATTTTGATCGCTCCTAGCCCACCTTAATCATAATTACAGATACCAAATAGAACTTATTAGGCTTGAACAGTTTCACGGGGTTGAAATACCTATAACCCAAATTCTAAAGATAACCTAATTAAAAGAGTGCAGACATGTTCTCTAGATTTTGTACATGATACAAGTTGAAGCCTTACTCTTCAGTTAATTTGTCCAATCTCACGTAAACATATCCACGAGGAGTTGTCTTGAAAGCAAATAGTTTGATGTCCTCACTGAACTGCATAAGCACCTCTTCAGCAATAGAGAGAGTTCGCTGGCCCCAAGGGACATTTTGCAAGGCAACTCCACCACCATCACCACCATCACCAATCTACAAAATAGGCAACACCAAATTTAGGAAAAGGTTTAATTTAATAATAGAACTGAAGATCTTTAATTGAAACCTCTGGACTGAAAACTGGACAGTCGGAAAATCAAAGAAATCACAACTGATCAGAAGAAGAACCAGTCAAAACTGGTATAAACCAGTTCAATTAAAAAAATTAATAAGTTATTTTTAACTTTTTCATAAAAAGTAAATATTTTTTCATTTTTTTTAAAATTCTATATATATACTTATTATAAATAAATATTGTTGAATGTTGTTCAAAGTTAAATTTCAACACGATAACATATTTTATTTTAATTTTTATATGCATTTTTTTAACATTATTTTATGTATTATTCCATTATTATAATAATTTCATTGATACAGATTTGACCACAGTTGAACCATTGAACTTCAATCAGTTTCTTGACCAGTTTAGTTTTGAAAAATAGATTGAAACCCTAAGAGTTGAATACACAGTACCTTAGGTTCAGTCTCATCTTCCTCTTCCCATCCGTCAGTGGTAGCACCTTCATCACTTGTCTCTTCTGCAAATTTCACATATTTGAATCTATCAAGATAATAGCTACATAAAATACTCCTAAAAATGAGAACTATAACTTCACAGCCTCTTTTGGTAGGAGAATCTATCAATGCACTAGAGAAAAAAATAATACATCCAATAAAGATAATGGGAAACAAAACAGAGCAATCAACAATCCAAAAAACTAATGCCTTAATTAATGACTATCTAGTAAATATAAAAAAGAAGACATTTTACTTGAAAGGAAACAGTGGAATAGAAAATTCTCCAGCACTATTGGGAAAAAACTAAGCCCACATCAATTAGAGATAGTGTCAAAATATAATATATAGGGTCTCCAAGATCCTAGATACAACCAGAATCTTTCTTTCAATTTGTTTCTCTTGTTATTTTTGACGTTACACTTATAGGGAGGTGTCTTTGTGTTTCTTGTGTGTTTGTCGCTACCCTTTTCTTGGTTCTTGAGTTGAATTTATATTCTTTTTGAGAATAGAGCATGATGTTTTGTATACTTGGACAAAAACGGGGATATTAAGGGAGACTTTTGGATATACCAGTGTGAAGAAAGTGAGAACAAACTCATGAGAAAAATCAAGTAAAGCCAAAAGCAATGTTGTAGACATATTTTGTTTGAGAGCTTGTCGCAGCTCCTAATTTTTGCTTTGAAGTTGCTCATGTGCCATCAAAGGGGTTCAAATGTTCCAAATCAAAGTCAGTAGGGGACTCTAAACCAGAGCATTCAAAATGTATCACATTAAGATTCTCAATATACTCAATGGAGAACTCTTAACATTATCACATATTTGTAAAATCCAACATCCATGCTGGCCCGATGGTAGCCATTTTCCCTTACATTGACATCTTCACTACATTGCACCTTGATCCACAGCCTGTGGCCCAATGATAGCCCTTTCCATGACCCAACAACAGTCAATGGGACTACAAATGCTTATGACTTCAGCACTAGAGCAAAGGTTAACTTAGAAAACTAATACATTATGTCGGAGACCCTCATGACTCAATGTCACATTAAGTATCTCATTCTACCTAGAACTCGTAATAGAGGCCATATAAAACGAACTCCTATTCAACATATGATCTAGCAGCACGTAAGAAATAATCTATTGAAATTATTAGCATCAGACAATACAAAGCACAAAAGACCATAGCTAACATAACCGTTCTAAATTCAAAACAACTATGGGCTAAAAATGATCAAAGTATTCCTTCCAAGCTTCAACATCAGCCACTTCACTGAAACCAACCCATCATTAATACGCCAATAAAGATGCTTTTTTTAACGGTAAATAGATGAAGGAAGAGAGAGAGAACCTGGAAAATGGTGAGAGAAGGATCGAAGGAAAGTAGAGGAGAAGGAAGAAAGGTGGGATTTGGATGGAGGGGGAGAATGGTTATAAAGAAGGAAGAAGTGTGAGTGAGATGGTGTTGTTGGAGGGCGTAGTAGAACTGCACCAACCCTATTACTCATCCTCTTAATCATACCTCTTGCTACGGCCATTCTTGAAGCTTTGTATTTTCTTTACACCGTCAATTTCAAATAACATCAACAACCAAACATGTCACAATTTCACAAACGAACCCATGACTTTTGTGTCAGCGTTTGCCCCTTTCTCTCCTACACACTCTACAAAGGCGTCTCAAACGAATTGGCTCAAAAAGTTATAATCGGGTTGGGTATATTTTTAATTACAGGCCCAAAATTTTCACTCCATTTTCATACTTTTTATTTATTTATTTCAAGAGTGTCCTTTTGATTGAAGTATACGGTAAAATGAACAAAATATCTATTTTATATTAAATTTTTTAATAAAAATATATAAATAAAAAGAGACTAAATATTCAAGATAATTTAAATAAAATTTTCTATGAAAAATAGAAAAGTTAGTAAAATATCAAGTTTAAATTGATTCCTTTTTTATTTTAAAAAATATGTTGTTTATTTTTAAATGTTAAGAAAAGCTGCATAAGAGTATTAAGTTATTTGAGCTAATTTGTGTCAAAAAAAATATAAGTTAACAATAATTAAATTATTTTTCTTCAAATGATGAAAAAAATTGAATCAAGCATTTTATTTTTCTAAATTTTTAGTCATTTTTTTGAAAGCTACAAAACCAAGAAAAAAGAACCAGTGAGGTGAAAAAATGGAGTATGAAACTAAAAAAAAAAGACTTCGCATTGGGGAACATAGAGTACAACAAATCTTTTCACCAACTCTCTCACACATGCTCAAATAATAAAATTGTTCTCTTAAAAGTTGCGGTCGGAGAAGAATGAAAGTGATGTAGTTGGAAGGGAGGCATGCGGTTGGAAGTGAGGTATGGGGTGCGCGGTGCAACTAAGGTAATTTAAAATTTTAAAAAATTAAAATCGAATTTTCACAATTAATATGGAGATCTATGAAAAAGGTATGGAGGTGGAGGAAGAATTTGCCCACACCTTTTGTGAGCCTAGGATTGAATGCGTAAGGCCTTCATTTTAAGTCTTTTTCTTCCTACACCTCAAAAGATTACCACCTACACCTCATGCTAATAACAAGAGAGAGAGAGAGAGTAAATTGTTAGGTTTGGTGAAAAGCTTGTTCCGAAAGGGGGTTTAGGGTTATAACCAAGGCCATTGATCCATGGGCATAAATTGCAAGTGAGTTTGAGAATGTGAGGTAGGTCAAAGGTGGGAAAGTTTTTTGTGACACCAAATAGGTCCATTTTGATGGTATGTTGTTGGTTTTCTAGGATGTTAAGGAAATGAATGTTTGAAGTTTGGGAAGATGATGTACAAGCAGAGAAAGAATTTGGATATAGTTTATGGTGAGTGTTTCTTCTAGTTAAGGTGAAGGTAGAGGATGACAATCTATTTATGGTAGAGAGGTGGTGTAAGGTGGTGTCTTCTAATGTTGGTGTTCAATGACAAATAGTTTGAGTGACTTTATCACTAATGTTGATAGTGGTGAGTTCCTTGGATCGTGTATGATGTGTTCGATAACTTAAAAAGTAGTCTTTAGTGGGAAATCCTTATTGATCTCTGATGTGAGATTAGTTGTCTTCATTGTCACCATACTACTTAATTGGTGGTGGTCAAATCAATTTTGACCAAAAAAGGCTAAGGGTAGACGTTTGGGCCTTTCTTGTGGTTGTTGTTGATGTCTTAGGCTCGCAACATTTCTCTGTGGTGGTCTTATCTAACAATCATAGTTCTTGGTCGATTAGGAGTTGATCCAAGATCAACTACTTCTACTAGTCACTTGGAAGTGTGGGTGTTTGATGTGTCATCACTTAGATGAATGTTTTTTTGAACTTTGTGAGTGGAAGTACAATTCATCATCACGCTCACAAATAACTAGAGGGTTTTATTGACGTTATTTCCTTATATGTTGTTCTTGTTCATAAATGAGTTTGCTCACTTTTTCAAAAAGTCTCACAAGATGGAAGGACTTGTAGTGTTTTGTGCTCATGAGCAACAACTTGAGGTTTCCTTCTTTGTGACTTTTCATTGCCTTAAGGTCAAATTCTAATAGCTTGGATAGAGACCTTAGGTCAACCGTTAAATGTGTGTGATAAACATTGAATTGAATTCATTAAAGATTGGGTGCTTGATAACTAGACCTCCATGATCAATGATGTTTAGCTTAACACTAGGTTAAGCTTTTTAAATAACTTGTTAAATAAGGACTATCTCCATATATTCCTTATTAGACTAAATAGTGATTATCTTTGGTTTAGGATTTTGACGGGGCAAAAAATGTTAGCATAGAGGTTAAAGGAATTTCCAGCAAGAGATGATAGATAATGAATTTCCACATCTCAATGTTGTGGTCCTCCCATCTTATCCAATACAAATTTGGTACATATCTACTACCAATTTGGTTATGAATCATCACTCAAAAATTTACCAAATTTTCTTTTCAAATAAACAATAATTTGTCTAACTATCTCACATCCACTTTTAACATTTTGTACCAACCAACATTCATTTTTTCATATTTATGTAAAATGCAAATTTAAAGAGAAATGACCCATCAACTCTTAGATTAAATAAAATGGATAATAAAATCACTCATTTTTTGTTCCCTTTACCCCTTTAGGGTTACCTTTAAATGCATTCATTCTTTCCTCTCACCCTTCAACATATTTATGTTTTCTATAATTTTTGTCAAAGGAACCTTAGCAACCTTTAAATCCTCTTCAACAATTTTTTTTAGTTCTGATAACAACATCTCATGATAAAAATCCCCTACATAATAAACTATAGTAACCTTATTATCAAATTTTCAATTTTCTTCCACAAAATATATGTCAATGATATTCTGCTAGGACTTGGCCAATACTTAATTTATTCTTTTAAATTTCATATATACTGATAATATATAAATAAGCACTCCTTTCAATTTAGTCTTTTAAATTTCATATATTTTGGTCATTTATACCGTAAAAACGCGTCTACCTTAAAAAATCACTCAAAAATTGTTAGCGTAGAAACACGTCTACCTTAAAAAAATCCCTTATCTTTTTAAAAAAGACATACTATAGACTTAGTTCGAATCTTATTTATATACTTTATAAATTACGTTTTTTTAATAATTTTATAAAAATGATTCAGTAATATAAGGTTCCAAAATATTATAATAATTATTATTAGTAACATGTTTAAAAATAGTTTCAAAAAGATACAAACATCTAACCTTTTCCATCTTATTTTCAACCAACAAAATTTGCAATAAATTTCATTATAAAATATTCAATAACGATTTAGGATATAAAAACCAGCGGAAAAACATTCAAAAATTATCTTTAAAATAAGTTTTAACTTAATTTATTTACTAATATTGAGAAAAAAAAGAGATGGATAAACATTTTTCTTTTGAGCTTTTTATTTTTTATTTTTGTTAATCAAATAAATAAATGAATAAAGACTCCATTCGCAAATTTGGTTCTAGATAACTGTGTCCGAAAAAAGATAAGCCAGGAAATAAAAATTTCATGGACGAGATTGCTACAACGGAAGCTGTTAATGTCGCAAACGAAGAAATTGCCTCAAAACATTGGTGTCAAAGACAGTTTTGGGACAGAGTGCGTTTGCTTGAATCAAAGAAATTCAAATAGCAGATTCAGAAGTTAAGCATGCTTGAACCAAAGAAATTGAAATAGCAGATTCAGAAGTGAAAGCAATTAAGAAAGAAGTGAGATATTGCAGTGATAAAGGGCCTGAAAGATCACAAAAAATCAAATTCAGACGAGTGACACTGCAGAATTTGATTTCGCAAGTTTATGAAAAACGATTGATTGGACCGTAGGGTTATCAGGATCCATTCAAGAAGCTGAACTTGCACTTCACCAAATCTTCAAATTTCAAAAAAACAAACTAAACCTAAAACCAGAGAGCAATCGTGAACGATGCGGTGGAAAGGAAGAAACAATTTGGTGCCTTTTATAAAGGCGTTCTCGCTAGGGTTTGTGTTTGCTTATGGGCCTACAGGGCCGTTCAGCCCAATTATTATCTTAGTTGTGAGGGTATTTCTTCCTACACCCCAACAATGCACCCTATTATTTCTGAAAAAGACTATTTCACCCTTTTAAAATGACTTTATTTTAAAAATTAAAAAAATGTGTCTTGAAAAAGATATTTTAGAATAATTTTTTTTTCGAAAATACTTTTTACCTATGGAACACCCTTATTTCGGAATTATCCAAAACTATTAAAGCTAACTTTGATATTTTGAAGAAAGTAGAGGCGAAGGAAGAAAATGAAAGAGTATAGTATACTTTATTCAGTGGAAGTTTAATTTTAAAAATCAACACCACCCACTTTTTGTTATGAAATTTGACATTTTTTATTCTTAATTTTGCACTAATATTATATTCAAAATATAATCGGACTTTCTGTGTATTCTTAACAAAAAAAAATACATATTACAACTGCCAAAGAAAATTTCTAAAAATTAAAAGTCCTCCTCTTCATAGTAATGGAAGATTGTGTTAGTTCCACATAATTTATTTTTAATTTTCTCAATATAATTCCAAATTATCATTCTTTTTACAATCTCTTTATAATCACAGTGCCATTGAAAAATAGCATTCTTTGTTTTTTTTTTCTTTTTTGTGTGATTTTCTTTAGTTGGCGAAATATTTGTGTTATTATTCTCTTTATAATCTCTTTATAATTCTAACATTTTATAAAATTTGTTTTTTCTATGAGATTTAAACTAAAGACTTTTTTTTTTCTCTTTCATTGCCTAAATCGTTTAATCCGTTTAATCGTTTAGTCGTTTAACTTATTGAGTTATGTACTGGGATGATCGACCGGTCTTGTGAACCGGTCAACCCATGTGTCAAGACCATACTTTAAGGTACGAGGTCGACCATGTGTCACACGTGGCCGACCGACATAAAGTGCTCAAGTCAAAGGTTGACCCAATTAACAAAGGTTAACCTAGGGTTAGGAAACGACCTAATCCCACCCTAATCGCTAAGTAACCCCTAATCCGGCCCAACAGCGAGGGCCCATCAAGGTAATATAAATATCACGCATTCCAAGGAAGAAGGTACATCATTATCTACAGTATTCCAGCCAGCCGAATACGATACCCCACTGACTTGAGCGTTGGAGTGCCATCTGCAGGTACCCCACCCGCCTGAGGAGTCATCCTGCGAGAAGAACCGAAGGAGGAAGTGAGACACGACCGACCGAGTGACATCTGAAGACAATAGTTCTCCCAGTCCCCAACCTAGTTCGAGAACAAGTTATAAAATGATTTTTCTTAAAATAGTTATCCGTTGCTAAGTATATTTTAAAAGTAATATGTAATTATTGCATTTAAAGTGTATTCCATGATGGATCTATTTCATGATCAAGCGCACGGTATAAAAAAGTCAATACAGTTGATCCCAACTATAATTTCTGACATTGTTCAAGTCAGTCAACAATAATAGATACATTAAATGTACCTTATTGTCTCAAGAATCAGGCATCAATAGACTTCCAATAAGTGTTAATATGTGGGCTCGAGTCGTGCAATAAATTGTTATTTGAGATAGAGGTAGATTAAAACAACAACCATTATTCAACAATTGTTCCAAAATATAGAAAAAAATCATTAATCCTTAAATAAAATAAGAAAAGGGTAAAATGATCCAAATTTGTTAATTTTGGAAAAAACATAACAGTGACTCAGCTGTATAAGGATTGGAACCTTCAACTTTCAGTTATTCCATCAATATTTTTTCATTTACTCCCACTTTGAAATTATAAAGTGACTTACTTGGAATACATGTGCAATAGTGAATTGCAACTGGGATAGAAATCCAAGAGTTACATGCCCTTTCTATGTGGTGTCATAAAGATCTGCATTTATTCTGACATGGTTATTTTGTAAATCAATAGAACTGATGATGATGAGAAATCATATCATACTTAAAACCTATCATTTAAAAATTAAGGTTTCAATAAATCTTTTACCTTTGTTTTTATGGTTCTTTATGACTTTTCAGTTTTACTTTTTTATCCCTCAATCCCTCGAAGGAATATTATATTTTATTATACCATATTGAAGTGTTAAGATATGATAAGGATACATCCAAAATAAAATTTGGATTGGTAAAATAAAATTGCATGTTACTTTTATATATTAAAAAACGCGTTCATATTTAGTTAACATGTGATAAGTTGACAAAAAAGAAACTAAATATTTAAAAGACAATAGACCATAACAAATATATATATATATATATATATATATATATATATATATATTATTTATACTAACAAAGATGTATTTATTAATGAATATCACATAATAATTTATCATGGAGGAGTTTACCTTTATTAACCATTTTATTGATACCAAGTGGCAATAATTTATAATTTTTGAAAAAAAAAGTGAGAAATGTCACTAACTTATTTAAACAAAAATTTATATAACTAACACTATCATAAACATGAGGTTGAATAAATTGACAGTAAAAGAATATCTTGTTTAGTAAAGTTTGTTTAGTAAAGTTTCTTAAGGAAGATTTGATAGCCATGACTCTTATATCTTTCATGATAGAAATAAAAGAATATATTTTAGTATTTTTTTAAGTATAATTTAGTTTCGTAATGAAAAATTTATATTATTTTAATCCTTCAAATAGTCAAATGTTTAATAAAAAGTTTTTTATTTCAAATTATAAAATTATATTGACGAAACACAATACTTGTCCTAGATAATCACGAAATGATGTAATAGATTGACTTAAACCATTGAAAATTTGATCTTACATCCAATTCAATGCTGGTCAATCTCTCCTGATTGTTGCATTTAGAGATGACAATGTGGGCTCGTCCTGCATAGGTCCAACCGCGTTTGGCCCGCAAAATACGGTCAGCAGGTCTGCCTCGCATAGTGAATGCCGACTAATTTCTCTGCCCGTCCCACATAAAGGTTAACTCGCGAGTCTGTAATCAAAGAATTCAATCAAAATAGTTGTTACATTTTGCATTGCTATTGAAAAATTATTAATAAAATTCAATAATTATAAAAAAAATGGATATAAATTTATTATAATTGAATAAAAAATTGAACATATAACATCAATATTATTTTCTTCCATTTCAAACATACTCAAACATAAATAATTCAATTAAGATAAAAACATCAATATTCTTCCATTTAAAAACATACCCAAACATCAATATTCTTCCATTTGAATATTGATTGGATGCATGTTAGTACATTCCTTATCAATTCCAATCCAATTTGCAATTTTTGCAAATTAAGAATCTGTCGAAAAAATATAAAATAAACATATAATTAAAATTAATGGTTCAATCAATGTGGTCATCGTAATAAATAAATATTAATAGTACAAAATAAAATATAATTCCATTTCCACAATAAATCGGGAGAAAGAAATGTCATCCATTCTAATTCAATTTGCAAGTTAAGATTGTGTCGGAAAATATAGAATAAAACATATCATTAAAATTAATGGTTCAACCAATATGGTCATCATACAAAATAAATGATAATAATAAAAATAAAATATGATTCTACTCCCACAATAAACATGATGGTTCAACTAGTTCAGTCAAATTTGAAGAAACATTATTGATAATTTGACATAAGTACACAACTTTGTTTTTTATTTTTACAATGACCATAAGAATGATATAAATATATTAATTATACTAACTATATGTATTTATTAATGGATATCAAATAATAATTCGAAAGTTTAGTGTGCTTGACTTAGAACAATTATGAGATGGGAGTGTTATGAGAAGTTTATGATTTTCTTTAAATTTTTGTTATGAAGAGCTCACATTTTCATGTGTCTGAACATTATGATTGGTTTTAGTTTATTCTTAAGCTTTTGGTTACTAATATTAATCCTACTATGTTCTTGAAGTGAAGGAGTTTACCTAAATATACCGTTAATAAAATGGGATACTACCAGGTGACAATAATTTATAACTTTTGAAAAAAAACAGTAAAAAATATCACTAACTTATTTAAACAAAAATACATATAAGTAACATTATCATAAACACTACCTAGGTTGAATAAATTGGCAGTCCCAAACATAAATTTAAAGTAAAAAAATATCTTATTTACTAAAGTTTTTTACCCTTTTGCTTTCATGTCTTTCGACATAAAACAAAATCACATTATTTAAATATATTCTTTTAGGATAAAATGTATTTTAGTTTTTTTTAAGTATAATTTAGTTTCGCAATAAAAAGTTTATATTATTTTAATCCTCCACATAATCTAATGTTTTATGGATGAATGAAAAACAATTTAATTATTGCATTGACTAAAAATTTTGTATTTCTAATTAAAGAAAAAAATGTTAAAACAAAAACATATTTGAATCTATTTTAGAAAATAAAAAATTGCTTTAAAAATGTTATATAGTGTAATGAAAGAAACATTTTACCCTATTTTTTTACAACCTTTCACACATATAAACATATAAACATGAAATCTAAGTTCTTCCTCTATCGGTGCTGGCTGCAAAAGCTTCTTACGAATACTAGCATTTGCTGCCCAAGAAACAACTCTCCCAACTCCTCCCTTCAAACTTCCGAACATCTTCATCTCAGCACCAAAACTGTCTTTTGTTCCTCTCACTAACAGCTGCTACAACTTCTCTTTTACCCCTTCCAAATTCTTTCCCTCTACTTTATCCTCTGATACTTGTTATTCTCTGCTCCTCTCCTTGTTTACTTGCATCACAAAGCACTACCTTCTACACCTCTCTCCTTGTTTACTTGCATCACAAAGCACTACCTTCTACACCTCTCAAGTAATTCAAAGATACAGAACGTACCATAACAGTGAATATGAAAAAATCAAACTAACTTTTTGGTACAACCCAGCCTTTCATGCTTTGCATATAGAACATAAAATAGTTACACAGGTTGCAACAGGCTAAACTTACTTTGTTACCATCTTAATGTAGGTTAAAAGTGATAAAATCCAATCAGAAAAAGAGAAATTAACTTTTCTTTCTTTATGTTTCATCCATACCTAAGATTGTACTTGTGCCAAAGTAAAGATTTTCTCTGCATCTACATTTGCTTGGTTAAAAATAACTGTGTTTCTATACTTCCATATACACCATTAAGAGTGGTCATGGTGTGGATTTTCAAAAATCCAATCCATATCCAATCCAAATCCAAATATTTGGATCAGATTTAAAATCTAAATTCATATTTTTTTGTAAAAATAATTTGGATTTCTATAAATCCAAATCCAAATATTTGGATTGGATATAAAATCCAAATTCATATTTTTTATAAATTTATATAATATCAAAAAATTATTAATGTAATGTAATTTAATTTTTTTATGATAAAGATTAATTATTAATTTTTTTAACGTTAAGCTTATGTTTTCAATTAG
>Ga0123342_1005696_pt1 | contig 17839 bp, 7 predicted proteins | sample Turbeawhitnodule_FD_89960 | JGI IMG/M metagenome (GOLD analysis project Ga0123342, IMG submission 89960) | Root nodule microbial communities of legume samples collected from Mexico - Turtle bean Mexico white nodule | ecosystem: Host-associated > Plants > Roots > Nodule | place: Mexico: Nepantla...
ATGGTCACGCTCGTTACTATCAGATCCTTCTACTTTGCCAAACTCCAACGTTTCTCATCAACAACCCACAACAGTCTCAAGTTCTAATCCCATCTCTAATGAACAACTAAGCGGAAGATGGTTGCGTTCATTTCAATTAAATTCTTCTACTTTGCAAAACTCTGACGTTTCTAGTCAACAACCTACAATAGTGTCAAGTTCAGATTCCACCATCTCTGGTGAACAATTGAGGGGAAGATGGTCACGCTCGTTAATCTCAAACCCTTCTATTTCGCAAAACTCCAATGTTTCTGATCAACAACCTACAATAGTGTTAAGTTTTGATTTCATCATCTCTAATGAACAACTAAGAAAATGATTGTTGTGCTTGTTTCTATCAAATCCTTATAATTGACAAAACTTCAACATTTCTAGTCAACAACCCGCAACAGTGTCAAGTTCTGATTACATCATCTTTAATGAAGAACTAAGGGGAAGATGGTCGCGCTCAGTGCTACCAAATCCTTCTACTTCACAAAACTCATATATCTCTTATCAACATCACATGACACTGTCAAGTTCTAGTTCCATTATCTCCAATGCACAATTAATAGGAAGATGGTTGCGATCGCTCTTGCTTTTATCAAATATTTCTTCTTCACAAAACTCCAACAATAACTTTGGTGAACAACACATGACAGTGTCAGGTTCTGATTCCAACATTTTCCTGCATTATTATCTGTTTAAATGAGATATTCTTTTATACTTGGACATGTAACTTAACTTCTCGAATCTAACCTAATGATCTTACTACAGACATCTCCTTAAGTGCTTCTTTAGGTTCTATAACTGGAATTAGCATTTTTGTGGTAAGCCTTCACCTTAAAAAAAATAAGTGATTCTATTTTTTATCAATAAAAGTTTTGATTAGAAAACTTGATTACAATATAGGTTCCCATTTGTGTGATTGTTGCTTGGATTATGGGAATACAAATGAACCTCAACTTCAACCTTGCAGAGATAGGTTCACTTGCTTTGGCGATAATAATGATAATAACCCAAACTTTCATATTACAGGTATACTAATTATGTGCGATCATTTAAGATGGTAGAACATAACACTTTGATTTGGTATATATCTTGATTCAGTATTTCTTCCATGTATATCTTTGTAGGAGGGAACTTCTCACTACATGAAAGAACTTGGGATCTTCCTATGCTACTTTGTTATTGGGACATGCTTTTTTCATATAAAGAAAACCCTCCAATAAGCATTATATGTAATTCATATAAAGAACACCCCCCAATAAGCACTATATGTAAAATTGTCTGTGTCACCAGAAATATTTCCAATCTATATGTTGATGTACTTTCTGAAATTATAATCCATGTATAAAATTTTGTCACTATTTTTCCCAGATAAAAAATAATGCATCTAACACAATGCTCAAATCAACAAGTGAAACAACTTTAGTGCTAATAGGTAACTCCATGTTCTCTATACACTTGCAAATATTCTGTGCATTAAAAAAAACTATGAAATTAACTACATACATTTGATTGTCGGCATTAGGGCCTCATAGAGCTTGAAATTTGACCCATGGATCAACCCCAACCTATTCCTAAAATAACTTCTATTTTATTGTCCACAAAATGAGTTGGCTGAAAAAGCTTTAAACCCCCACAATCCCCAAATAAAGTGGGTAAAGTGCTCAGGGCCAAAGTGGTTTGGCCTATACAAGATTTCAATTAATTTTTATATACCTTTATCTTGCAAAATATCCCTAAATATTTTAAACTTATTATAAATTGGTCCTTAATTAACTTTTACTATTTGCAACTTAATTAGAAGGTTAAGGCTCAACCTGACTTGTTTGACTAGGTCGACACAACCTAACCTGAGTTCATCCTGACCTGATATTATTTGACATAGATCCAACCTTGGTCGACCTTGTCTTAGCCTAAATTAGCATAACATATTTTGAACTTGGCTTAAAATGGGTCTAACTCAACTAAATTCGAAGTGGGTCTGACCCTATCACAATATAAATTAACATGGCTTCATCTGAACTTGGCCTGACATGAGCCCAACTTGACTTAGCTCAAAGTTGGTATGATGTTGCCCGCATCACCTAACCTAATGTGGCCCAACTCAACTAGGTCCGAGAAAGGCTCGACTCTACTTGACTCAATGTGGATCCAACACAACTTGACACGAGGTGGGCCTAAACTCATTCGGTTTGAGATGGACCCGACTAGGCTTAAGGGCTGCTAGATAAGACTCGACCTAAGGTGGGCCCAACACTACTCATTCTAATGTTTACATAACTCTAGTTGACTCGATGTCAACCAACTCTACTCAACCCATAGTAGGTCCGACACAACTTGACATGAAGTTGACCTGACCTGACTCGACTTTGCTTGACGAGGGACGCACTTAACTCAACTCCATAAGGATCCAACATCACTTGGTTCGACATGGACCTAACTTGATTCAACCAAATATTTGTCCGACTGAACTCAACTCAAGGTGGGCTCGAGTTGATTCAGCCCGATATGGACCTGACTTGACTTGGCCAAGAGCCTAACTTGACTAACTCCGAAATGGACATGACTTGACTCGACACAAGATGGGCCAAACTCAACTCGATCAAATGTGGGTCCAACTATACTCGACCCAAGGTGGCCTAACTCGATTCAGATTGAGGTAGACCATGCATGACTCGACTGATGTGGACCAAACTGGTCGTTTCTCGACTCAACCTGACCTAGGCATGACCTGATTTGGCCAACATTTTAACCCAGATTAACTAATTATGTGTTTTTTCTTACGTGGGCTTGTTTTGGCCCTTACCCATCTAGGTTAAGTTTTTTAAGCTGAGTCAAATTGACAGGTCTAATGGTGAATTTGTTGTCTGTGATAAAGAGTTGTGGTATTTCATCTTTGAACAAGATTCACTGGATTTGTTATTTGTTAATTTTTCATCCCCAACCAAAAAGTTGAAGAAGTTTTCATGCACTATATTACAGTTTATTTTATTGTTTGTAGATTTTGTCTTTCTAGATTTCTATTACATAATGTAATATTTGGAATTTGAGGTCACATAAGTAAAAGTTCTTTCTTTTATTAGAAAAAAAAAAGTAGGAGGAGCCAAGAAATGTATAAGTGAGTGATGATATGAGTGAAGCTCTTCTGACAATGTCTCAATTAAAATGGAGTTAGAAAAAATAGGAAGAGAATAAATATAAATCTGTTAGTAAAAAATATGAAGAATTTTAAATTCATATTTTTTAAAATAAATTAAATATTTTAACTTTAAATAATCAAAATAATCTCACAAATTTTTAAAATTTAAATTTTTTTTATCTAAACGACATATTTCTTTCAAAATATTTCAAATTCTCTGAAAAAAAAAGTCAATTACTTTCTTAAAATTCTTCGTAAAATCACATTATTATAAAATTTATTAATTTGGAAATTTTAATTCATTTCATATCCAAAGTACTAAATTATCAATTAGTTGAGTAAAAAAGATAAGGATTTTGAAGATTTTATATAAACAAAGAAATCATAATAATTAAAAATATTACAGTAATGAATGAAAATAAAAAAAATATCGAGAAACCAAAATTATGCATTAATTAATTGTGACTAAAGAGCTAAAAGAAATAGACGAATCAATAATATGCATTAGAAACAATAATTAACAATAACTTTAAGGTTTATCTGTTTCTTTTCTTAATTTTTTCATTTTAAAATAAAAACTAAAAAAATATTTGATAACAATATATTTTTACAAAATGTTTAAAAATAATATCCGCTTTTTAATTTTAAATTTAAAAAAAAAATAGAATGTGTCTACTTTTAAAAATGTTTACTTTTCTATTATTTATGTACTTTTTGTTTTCATTTTTTTCTTTCTTATCCATACTCTTTTAAAATTATTTTTATCTACGTATTACAAATTCGAATTAAGTATTTTTTATTTTTCTTAAAAAGTTGATTAATCATCTTTAATAAATTATCTTTTCACAATCGAATTTTCTTTAATTTATAAGTAAAATATAATAGATAATTTAATAAATTCAATAAAATGTTAATATATTATAAGTGGTTCTCATACTATTTTAAAAAGTCAAATTTAAACTTAATTTTACCTTATCGTTTATAATTCAGTTACATATTATTAAAAATTCTTATCTAGTTCTTAATATTGAATAAAAATAAAAATCTTAAACAAGTGTGTGATATAAAGTTTATACTGACTTGGTTTAATTAATAAAAACATTAATAATCATAAAGAACCAATAATTAACAATCAATGTAATTTTATTAAATGAATATCCATTATTTGATATTCGAATTTCCATAATCTCAATATAAGGACTTTGTTTCCAAATAAATGTTTTGAATAATTACATGAATGAATTGATAATGTTTAAAGGCATAATTAATAATTAATCATGCAATTCTCTCGCACTCCATTCAATTCTCCATATCAATCATCCACACATTAATTTATTAATATTAAAATACTAATTTCAAACTAGAAATTCTCTACATTCTTACCTAATGAGATAAACATAGATTGAAATAAATTATATAAATGTAATTAAATTCAAAATTAATTTAAATTTTAGCTATTTCTTGAGTTTCAGTCATCTTTAATAATTTTTCCTATTTAGTAAAAAAATACTAAATAAATCATATGCAAACAAATAATTTAGGTGATAAATAAAATGTAATACAATGAGATAAATGTCAAAACATGTTATATATGTGAGTTCGGAACTAATGTCACTTTTGGATTTGGTCATTCGGTAACTTAATTGGATACTATAAATGACCTTCTAGATATCAAACATAAATAAGTTATAAATCTTGATCCTCAATACTATTTTTAACATACCATTCCGAATATAAAAATTTAGAAACTCATAACTCACTTTTAAATATGATCATATGAAAATTTAAATAAAATAAATAAATAAATAAAGTTGCAAATATCTAAATTTGGAATATCTAACTATCACTTCCAAATTTCTACATCTAAACAAATATAAAGCTAATAGCAATATTAAGTTTTTAATTTTATAGTAGGTGTATGTCTTAAATAATAAGGTGGAGCGAGAAACAGCCATAGAAAAAACGTGTTTCCTTTTATCTTTCTTCTTTCATTCATACTTTAAAACTTCTCTCTCTTCGCACCAAACTAAGTTATCCTCCGTTTTTTCTCTCATTTCCGACACTTACCGAAGTTTCAAATTTCCGACATGGCAGAATCCGAGGAGAGAGCCACGCTGACGTGGCGCAAAATCCCTGTCCTCAAATCCTCCGCCAACGACGACGTCGTTCCTCCTCTCCGAGACGGCGTCGTCGTCCTCCACTTCGCACCCGGCAGTGGCAAACGCTGTAATTTCGCGAGCGTGTCGGTGGCAGAAAGGAAATTCGACAGGGAATTCTCGCCGACGCCGGCTCAGCTTCTGCAGCACCCGCTCGCGTTGGGGGCATTGGTGCCTAAAGACGCTGCTCTGTTCCTCGCTGCCGCCATCGCCGGCGCCGCCGCGAAATCCGTCACCGCCCCCCTTGACCGCATCAAGCTTCTCATGCAGGTGCGCATTCGTTTCGTTTTTTTTATTGCCGTTTTCGCGGATAAGTTAGTGTCTGAAAGTTCGGTCAACACAACATTGGCTATTTTGTAGACTCACGGCGTGCGAGTTGGACAAGAAAGTGCCAAGAGGGCGATTGGTTTCATGGAGGTATCGAATAATCACAACTTCTTTTCCTGTGTTTGGTTCTGTTTATACATACATACATACATATATATATATATATATATATATATATATATATATATATATATATATATATATATATATATGTGTGTGTGTGTGTACTGATACACACATATTAATATTAATTTATGTCACTAGTGTTGAATTTTATTACGCTTATGAATTTGTGATATAATTTAAAATTATAGTTTTGGTTCACCATGAATCCATGTTTTAATTTTATATTAGTGCTTATGTTGTTAATGAGTTTCGGTAACATGTCACCTCCGGAGAATGGGGCCATGTCTCCTTAGGGAATTTTTTTATTAGTGAGAACACAAAACCATGAAAAGATTTTCTAAATCGAATTTGAAAACGGGAAGTAAAGTTATGAAAAGATTATTCTGAGAACCACAAAATGTGGAGTAGCTGGCTTATTCTTTGGCCACTGTTGATAGAATAGTGTATGTGTTGTTATCAGCTTGTCGAAGTCCATTATTGAAAAGTGGGAGTGTTTGTAAATGCTTGATAAGATATGTTTCTTTGCTTTTGGTTAATGGTTGATAATTTGTGGTGTTTGTTTAGGTTGTTTCCTCTTGAAAGCATGATGATTGTAGCTGTTGGAATATTTAGGATTCTTATTGTTTTTCAAATCTTACTGAATAGGCCTGTGAGTATGATGCTACAACATTACTTGAGCTCAATTAATATGAGCAGAATGGTATAATCAGATTTCAAATTATTAAGTGTCTTCTTTCCTTCTCCATTGAAACTCTATAATTTCAAATGTAGCTGTTTTATTAGAAAGGAAATGTTCAAATTGTGTCTGTGATGACTTCCAACTAATGGATAGAAGGACTTCTTAAGTTTCTAATCCTGTGTAGAGCTCAGTTGCTAATCTTTGCATAGCTGGTCCCAAGCTTGGATATAAGGCTGCGGGTTGTGTTTGCAGTTGCAGTCATTGTATAGCTTTGTTGAATCCCTATGATTAATTACCTTTTCTGATTAAGGATATATATATATATCATTTACGAAATGCATATTTTAGCTGTCTTTCCCAATTTCTTTCCTTGATAATCATGTTGTTGTCCTTATTAGATGCATGGCATTCTCTCATAAATGGTTTGAATAATACCAGTGAAATTTTTGTTGGGGCTTACATTGTCATTATTTACAGGCTATAAATGTTATAGGGAAGGAAGAAGGCATTAAAGGTTATTGGAAGGGCAATCTCCCCCAGGTCTCTATAATTAGGAACGAATTTATTGGTAATTGGTATTTCTGTATGTATATCTTCTTATTCTGTTGACTAGTCTTTTCATTTGTTTTAGTGTCTCTACTTTTAATGTTCCAGGTGATCCGAGTTATACCTTACAGTGCTGTCCAGCTTTTTTCTTATGAATTTTACAAGGTTAACTGTCAATTATCTTTCATGAATTTCTTATACCCCCAATATTGCATGTTGGTGTCTAAGTTATATCTTTGAATTTATAGAAAATATTCAAGGGAAAGGATGGTGAGCTCTCTGTTGTGGGGAGACTTGCAGCAGGTGCTTTTGCTGGCATGACATCAACTTTTGTAAGTATTTCATTGTGATGCCCAACCTTGTATGATATGCAGCTGCTTTCGTAATGTTGTTTTGTTTAATCCAAGGGATTAAACCTTTGTGTTTAAACACTTATGAGCAACTTCTTATTTTTAAAATTTAAGGATTTTATATTTTTCTTACCTCTGAATATCAGTGTATGTATCTAAGGTTGTATATGTTTATTTGTAGATCACCTACCCGTTAGATGTTCTAAGATTACGTTTAGCTGTTGAACCTGGTTATCGAACAATGTCACAGGTATTTATAAACTTGTCTGCCTAGGTATTTTCACAAGATCTTCCTCTGTAACTGAAGCATATTGTTTCTAGGTTGCCTTGAGCATGCTAAGGGAGGAAGGATTTGCATCTTTTTACTATGGCCTTGGGCCTTCTCTCATTGGAATTGCTCCATATATTGCAGTGAACTTCTGTGTGTTTGATTTGTGAGTTGATCAGTAATCTTTTGTCTTTTAAGAACATTGGATATTGAAAAGACGTTGACATTAATTTATTCTGACCTTTATGGACAATAGATTAAAGAAGTCATTGCCAGAGAAATATCAGAAGAGAACTGAAACCTCTTTACTCACTGCTGTTATTTCAGCATCTCTTGCCACAATTACATGCTATCCTCTGGACACGGTGCGAAGACAAATGCAATTGAAGGGTACACCTTATAAGACAGTATTAGATGCCATTTCAGGTTAGTACTTCTCGGATTTACCTTTTAGAATCAGCATGCTATAGTCACCCATGTTATGCACACATTAATGACAATAAAGAACTATAATAACCATATTTATGAGTTTTTCTTATCAGCTTCAAAGTAATCACCATTGTTATGTGTGTCATAAGTCTTCTTCAGTATTATGATTAACTCATCCGTATGACATCTTTAGTTAGGAAAATTTATTCTACCATCATAGCAGGATCAGGAATGTTACTAATAAAGTTGCTGTACGATAACCAGGGCATGTACACTTTTTTATATGATGGGGACCTTTGAAGTTTTAATGTTTAAGTAGTTTTATACAATTGTTAAATTAATTATTTCATTGATGCAGGTATTGTGGCAAGGGATGGAGTTATTGGCTTGTATAGGGGATTTGTGCCAAATGCTTTGAAAAACCTACCAAATAGCAGGTACTTGTGATCTTCTATTTCTGATAAGTTTTCGATCTTCACACTGCACCTCTTGATATTCCAGTTCTGCTGGTTCTTAATTCCATTCTTGTGACATTAACCACATTGTTATGATTAATTACCTGATCCAATCCATGTTTATATTTACAGTATCAGGCTTACTACATATGACATTTTCAAACGCCTAATTGCAGCTAGTGAGAAAGAGTTTCAAACAATTACTGAGGAAAACCGCAACAATCAAAAGAAACCCCAATGATTCATATTGTTTTACCCATTCTTTTCCTGCTGAAATTTTCAGGATCAATGCTTCAACAATTAGAATTTGAGGGAATTGCTTTTTTGTTTTGATAGCCAAATTTTCAACATTTGAGTTTATAGCAGCAGCAGTTATGTTGTATCTCAGGGTTGTAAATTTTGCAGGACACATACTTTTTTTTCTGCTAAAAGTATTTTAGCTTTTGTTTTCTGCGAGGGATTTTGCTAAACTGTATTTTAGCTGTATTTTGACATACTTTTCCAAACACACTATTGTGAGATGAATTTTTTGTTAGTGTCAATAAATAACTTGGTTTTGTCTTTTATTTAGTGTCCCTGGCATCAAATTCATCCCAGAATAGTATGTTGAAAATAATGTATTGATGATACTATCCATTAATATGAACAATTATAGGAATCATAACGTGAAATTAATTTAATGTTAAGGTTTTGGTGGGGCCAAATATGCATTTAAAGTGGCTATCCTAATCACACCCACCACCATATCAACATATAGGCAATTTCTCCCGGATTTAAAATTCAACTATTGTCTTTAAAATTCAACTATTGTCTTTGATATACAAATTAGAAAATTAGTTTAGTATCTTGATTTTTAAACACTATTATGAGAGATTAATAAAGTTTTAAGAAATTATATCAATTCCTCAAATTTAGTATTTATGTTGATGTGTCTCAAACCTTAAATAATTTATATAATATTTTTAATTATACTTCACACACCAAAAAGGGTTAATAAACAATAATTAGTTTTCAAATAATTCATAAATAAAATTATATAATATTAAGAAAAATAATAATGTATTGTAAATATAATTATTCATAACTATTAAATTAATAGATGATAAAAGAAAATTCTATCAAAAAATAAATGATAGTAAGTTTTTAAAGAAAAATGAATATATTATCTTTGTAACAAAATTACAAAAAAAAAAGTCAATAGAATACTTATGTAAAAAGAATAAGAACGTGTTATTATCTCCACAGTAAAAAGAATAAAATATTTTATAAAAAATTAAATTAAATAAAGCTTAAATATGATTATCATGTTTCCAAAATATAAATCATTTTTACACTAAAAAATTATTATTATTATTATATATATATATATGTATAAAAAGGAAATTACAGCTAAAATTACAATAGGGGTGAACTGATTGAGTAAAAAGCATTTTCTAGTTAAAAAAAAATCTTAAAATTTTGATGAAGATCATTAAAATAAAAAAAAATGAAAATAGTTACAATAAAAATAAATATGCATACATATTTTTATATAAGTTTTATTCAAGAATAATCTACATTGAGTTTAATCCAAACAATCTTAGTCTATTATCTTTTTGAATTATTTGTTACAAGAACTCATTTACAACTAAAAAAATCACAATCCTTCTTGAAATATCATTGAAAATGAAAAATAAGGTATTAAAAACACTTAAATACATATAACCACACTACACTATTGTATTATAAGGTATCACTGAGAGATGTTCCTCAAAAGAATTACAACATAAAACCTATATCACTTTCACTTTTGATTGATAATCTTAAGTGATGATTATTTCTTCAAATGAAAAATGCAATTCACCCGCACCATATCATTTTTAACTTGCACCCAATCACACATAGGAAAAGTTCAATCTACCTTTAATAAATCTGAAAATATCTTAAAATGTGATAGGCACCCAATTTCATGCACCCAACCATATTCTTCTTCTTCTTCTTGTTCATTTGTGCTTGAAGCAGCAGCAGCCACCCTCAACCACCGTCATACACCATCGTCTCCCTTGGTTTCCTTCACCATCAGTGAGCTTCATCATCGTAGGCAGAGCAGCAGCCGTCACCGTCAGCTTCTGAAGTTGGAGAAGGGAGAAAGGTACTTTGTCATGCCTACCGGATATTTTTATTCGTAATTCATTATTGAGTTCCGCACTTTTTTATCCATAGTTCACTATTGGATTCTGGATATTTTTATCTGCAGTTCAGGACTGGATTCTGGATATTTTTATCCGCAGTTGTGAAAGAATGGTCTCTGGATATTTCTATCGACAAGAGGCATTTAACTTGCGGATAATTTTTTCCGTAGTGTTGTTGTTATTATGCAGATATGGTTTGAATGTTATTTTTTATATATGTTGGATTGAATGTTATTTTGTTATATATGTTGTAAGATGGTGCGGACTAAAGATGAAGGTAGTTCTAGAAGATAGTGCGGATTAAAGCTTCACACAACAATGAACTTCATCTACTTCACCATACAATATTTTTCAAAGTGAAGAAGACAAGGGCATGATGGAATTTTAAAAAGTTCGTCGGGTGCCAGTTACAATTGATCGGGTGCAGGAAACAATTGCCAAAATATAATTCTTAAAATGTAACAGTGAGAATCAAATGACTCAAATCTTTGTGTCATTAATAGGCTGTTTCTTCCTGCAACTCCATAAATTTTTCTAACACCTCATACGTAATGTGAAAATACCTTTTTCATCTTTCTTGTATCATCCTCCTAGAGTAGCTTCCGGATTATATAATCCGGACACGCATTTAAAAAAAGACTTCCATATTACATAATCCGGAAGTTAAAAAAGACTTCCAGATTATATAATTCAAAAACTAATCATGCATCTGAAAAAAGACTTTCGAATTATGTAATCTGAAAACTAATTACAAATTTGAATAAAGACTTACAGATTATGTAATCTAAAATATTACAAACGAATATTTTTGAAAATACTAAATATTAAATATTATGGAAGGGAGAAGAATATATGGAAGGGAGAAATACTAAATATTAAATATTATGGAAGGGAGAAGAATATATGGAAGGGAGGAAGAAATAGTACATTAATATAATGGAAAAGTTTGGAAGAATTTCTAATTTTTTTTTTTTCCAAATGACATGCTTTTGGTATTTCAGTGGATAACACCATTTCATATTTAATTCTCTGCATAACATTTCCTGGATGCTCATTGCATGTCATTAGTATTTTATATGACAGTTACACTATAAATAAAATGTCCATACAGAGGTACTCATATGCACAAATTTGCATTTATTTAATTCATTTGTCTAATTTAAGAAAAATATAGAACAAATATAATAAAAATGGTTAATAAAAATAATAAGAAATAAAATAGAATGTATGATAATAATTAACTAGATTATAATAAATGTTATTTTTTTAAAACTGTGCTAACATACAATTTCTTCTAATAGTGACATTTTTATAATCTTAGAGAAATTTTATGAAAAATGTATTTTAATCCAATTTTATTCATACATTACTTAACAAAAGAATGAAAATTAATTCTAGAACTTCACCCAGGTAAAACAAGATCTAAAAGGCTTATAATCAAATCAGGAAGAAATCAAACAATGTACAATATTATATACAATATTATATAATATAGTGAATTAAATAATATAACTATTTAAGGTGTAAAATTTTAAGTAGAAGTGAAAAAACAAAACAAAAAATTGGTTAAGTCTTCCATTACTTCACTGTTGTCCTCAAAGAAATAAAAGTAATTCATCCTATTTCATTTGTAAAAAGTATAAATGGAGAAAATTTCTCTTAATTTTTGCATATACTAATATAGTCTTTTACATTATAATATATATATATATATATATATTTAAATGACCAATTATGTATTCATACACTAAAATAAACTTATATCATATAAGATTTGTTAATTTAAATATGATATGATGTTAATTAAAATATATGTAAACATTATCACAATGATGATTGTTTTTCCTTAAAAAGCACATAATTGAAAATAAATTAGAATAAAATAAAATAATTGACAGAATTTTGAAAGAAATAGAATCTATATCTGGATGTGAAGTCACATCAGTAATAAACTTTTAAAATAATAATAAATAAAAACATTCTTTTTACTTAATAATATAAATTATCAAGTTTTGATATAATACTATTTCAAAGAATTAAGACTAATCTAATTAAATGAAATAGAAATGAGAGTAATTTAATTTAAATATTTTTATATTAGATCAATTTTGGTTTTGAAATCAATTTTTTTTATCCCTCAAAATATATTTAGTGTAATTCACACACTATCCCATCAAATATAGTGATTATGGCCCAAATTTAACACCTAGGTGACTTTTTATAGAAAAATTTCGGTCAATTATGATATAAAATAATCACGAGTAAAGCTTACAAAATTATTTAATTGGTAATTATTGAAAAGCAATAACAATCATTAAATATTTAAAATAAGCATAATATCATTGTCGAGTGGAATACCGGGTGTAGCAGGTGAAAGCCAATTCTCGGGTAGAGTCGTGTGGAGGCAAGACACCAAAGTCTCCAAAACTTAACCGGTTGATTCGGTTACTGTGATCAATTCATTCGTACCCTCTTCTTTAGTTTCCAAGAGCCGCTATCTCTCTGCTTTTGCTAGTGGTACTGTCTTAGCTTTGATTCTCTGTTCTCTGTTTTGTTCTGTTTCGCGTGTAAGTTCCTCTGTTACGCTTACCCCTTTTCAAAGTATTCGTCTTCTTCAATAATATCTTCTTCTTCTTTTTTCCCTTATTTTATTTAGGGGTTGAATTTCTTGGCTTCAATTTCTGGTTGGAAGATTTGCAAAGTTCAAACTTTGCATGTGTTTTTTTTTGTGTCTTCTGTTGTGGTTTGTGATTTTTTGAGGAGTTTGAAAATAAAGGGTGAGTCAGGGGAGAATATTGCATGAACAGAGTCAAAAGGGTATTAGCTGTTTTTAGGCTTTTTCAATATTTTTCGTTGTATGTATTTGTTTAAATTTTGTTAATTGTGGCCTCAAAGCATGTCACAGGAAGAAAATCATGTACTATTATAATACATGCGCTAAGGATCTTGCATGTGCTTCTATTTTGATGATTGTTATATTGTTTTTTTGATGATTCACTTTGGTTTTTGATCTCTGAAATCAGAAGGAAAAGCCAATTTCATTTGCATGTGTGTTAATTTTTTTGTTTCTACAGAAACTCATACACTAGTTTCTCTAGGGTGGACTACTAGGTAAATATGTAACATTTGATCAACATCATTTTGACTCTATAGTTCTTGTGTGAATTCTGATCTTGTTACAATAAATATATGATTTTTATGAGTTAACCTATAGTGCATGGCAGCGGTTTGTGAAATTATGTTGTCGCCACAAAAGCTCAAACACAATGAACTTGTATATGGTGGTAGATACTTAACATTTTATCAGCATCAGTTATTCCATTATAGGTTGTATTTATTTACTCTGATTTTTGTAGGATCCTGGTTTATGTGTTGAGCAAATTTTTTTATTCAACTTCTTGAAGTTCTATCTATCTCTTGTCCCTTTTTATTGAGAATATTATAATTACCTTATTTGATTACTGGAGATTGTGGTGGTACAGGAACTTAAACAATGAAGAATGCCAAGGGCAAGGGAGCAGCAAAGGTCTCAAAAGAAGCACTGAAGCCTGTTGATGACAGGTTAGTTTGTGTATCATCACGGTGAAATTATTTGTGGCATTATGATTTTTTCATATAACTATGTATCTCCTTGTCAGAGTGTTGGCTTTGTGAGGCATTTATTTATTTTTAAACAGTTTATTAATGTCGGATTATACATACTTGATGGTTCGTCCAGCTTTGACAGGAATAATGTAGTGATGGAACATATTTTTCTACTGTTTTCAGAAAGATTGGAAAGAGGAAGGCTCCTAGTAAGCCTGACAAGGGCAGTGCACCAAAGGCAAAGAAGGAGAAGGCCAAGAAAGACCCCAACAAGCCTAAAAGACCACCCAGTGCTTTCTTCGTGTTCCTGTTTGTATCTGTCTTTACACTTTCTTTTTCGTATTCCTAAGAAAATATTCTGATCATTCCTGGTCTGTGATAGTGAGGAATTCAGGAAGACCTTTAAGGCTGAGAATCCTAATGTGAAGGCTGTGTCTGCTGTAAGTAGCTTGTTAAATTGCTTCACCTTCAATTATGATGTACCCTTTTCTGAATAAACATCTGAATTTTTTGCTATACACTCTTTAATTGAAGGTTGGGAAAGCTGGAGGAGAGAAATGGAAATCCCTATCCAGTGCTGTAAGCTGTTCAATTTTTTATAGATAATACACATTTTTGCTTTTATTTATATGGATTTACGCTTCTTTGTCGTGATTTTAGATGCATTCAGATACAAGTTTGTGTTTAAGTATATATAGTTTATTATTTGTAAGCTAATGTTGCTTCAATTGAATTCCAGTACATCAATACACATGTACCAAATGAACTCATTCCATTGAAAAAGGGATTTATTTTAATAATTAATTTTGACTCCTCTCTTTTGAATGAAAAGGAAAAAGCTCCATATGAAGCCAAGGCAGCAAAAAGGAAAGTCGAGTATGAAAAACTTATGAAAGCTTATGATAAAAAGCAGGTAAATAACTTGTGCTGGTTGTTCTGTTTTGTGTGGTGTTTCTAATTGTCTGTCTTGTTTATATACTTTGTTTTCTATAATGGTTACAGGCAAGCTCCGCAGATGATGATGAATCAGACAAGTCCAAATCTGAAGTGAATGATGAAGATGATGAAGCCAGTGCAGAGGTATATATTCTGTATATTTTCTTGAACTGAGCATGATAAGGAGGTTGCACTTAACGAATATTATCTATAATTTCTGCAAACAGAGTTGCTTTTTGTTTCAAGATTTTAGTTCTAGAGGGTGAACATGAGAAATAAAAAGTTTTGGTGAAGCAGTAAATGTAGTGGATTTAGCTTTTATTTGTTTTCACGTTCCAAGAAACTAAATGTGACTGATAATTGGATTCATGTTCAATGGAATTTGAATGGTTTTGCAAACGCTCTTAATTTAATTATTACCCAACTTACTAACCCTTTTGACTTACCAAGAGAAGTTTGTCAAATATGGACTTCAAAACGTGGATGGTACCTTTTTGATTTATCTACTTGAGATGTGGGGTTCCATATGTATAGGGGCACATAGCTTAAAAGCTATTGCTGCTTCTTTTGAATTTTTCACTGAAGGAAAAGAAAGATTTGTATTGCTTTGACTCATTGTTTTCATATTTATACAGGACCATCAAGAGGAGGATGAGGAAGAGGATGATGATGATGAGGAAGATGAGGATGATGACTGAGATGAATGTTTAAAACCTTGGTTTATGATGTTTTGTTGGTGAGGGTGGCTATTATCTATTCTGACTGTGCATACTAGGCCACTTTTTTTTTATGTTTGATGTCGGTAGAAAAGAATCTCTTCTTTTGTTGGCTCCATATATTGCCAGCTACTTGAGCTTCCCTCACTTAGCTATCGTACCTAAATTACTCTGTGCATTGTAGCCTTACATGGGTTGCTTTAAGTAATGTTAAGTTCTTTCTCATCAATGCATTGACATAATAAATTAGTATAAACATAATCATCGTTTTTCTGATCAATCTTTCACTACATATATGAGAAAACTTTTGTCATTTTCATCTCATTGCGATTGTTCATCAGTGCTATGCTATGAGCTAATGTCACTCAGAAAATGTAATGACTTATCAATTTGTTGTCACACCTGCATAATTGATTGATTCCAGGTCATTACTATGTTTTAGCAAAATTTTGATGAAACATGAGGTGAGTGGAACTATGAAAAGATTTAAATGCTTTTAGTATCTATTTTGATTTCTAACCCTTGAAAGTGTTTTTCTATTTTAATTTTTATCACACAAACTGAATTTTGGTTTTGATATTTGATACTCAATAACTTTTATGGTTTGAGAATATGGCAATTTCATACTATATCAATTAGTGTTTGTGATTTCATGTCAAGTGATATATCTTTAAAAGAATCAAAAAATTTAAAATTAAATATTATTTATATACCTTTAAATAATTATTAGCAATAAAAACAGTTTTCAAAATTTAAATAAAATTGGGGATTAAAAAAAATTCCACTTGTTTTAAATGACTAAAAATAGTAGAAAAATATAAGCATAACAATTCATACTAGTATTAATTTTCATGAAAGTTGCTTTGTCAAACGACTTACTAAATTCCTTTCAAAGATAGTAAATTCTCACTGATTTTGTTTTGTTAAGTTTGAAAATTACTTTATATTCACTGAGTGGAAAGTAAGATTTTTTTAGATTTTAGATTAACAAGAGGGTTACCTTTGTTTAATTTGAAAACTAAAAGAAGTAGATTTTCCAAAAATGAACTTGAGAAAGTAGAGATACCAAAAGTATAGTTAATTCTTGATTTGAATAATGTGAGATTAAATGAATGTACACATAAAATGAAAATTGGCTATTTAGAAATACCAAACAACCTTAATTTAGAGTAATGGATGCCGAAGCAATAAGTGTTGATTGAATAGGTAGTTGTAATTTAATGAGTTTTGTGGTAGTGCTTCTGATGGCTTTAAATAAGTTATTTTGCAATTGCGTAATGTTGAACATGAGAGTGCTTATTAAGAAAGGTAGCAACAAATTTTCTAATAAACAATAGATGGTGCCATTAAGTATATCAAAGGACTACATTTCATCCTCCTACGTTTTTATGATTAAATAGTAACACTTTAATATTTGATGAGAAAGTTGTTCTTAAAGACGCGTTTGACCTTTGGGAATGGGATTTTGAACAATAATTATCTAATGTTTATTAAAAAAAAAACAAAAGATTCAAATGTTAAATTTCTTTCTTTTATTTAAAACTTATTAAATTAAAGTATTTATTAAAAATGTAAAATTAAAGTGAGTTTTAGGGTGTGTTTAGATTGAGGAGAGGATTTGAGATAGTGGATTTGGAGTGATTTGAGAGGAAAGTGTAAAGAAAGTGAGGTTGTTTGGATTAGGGTATATTAGAGTGGATTTGTGAAAAAAGTTTATTAAAGTCTGTAAGTGATATGATAGTTGTAAGAAGTTTTTTATTTTTTTTAAATGTGTAAAATAGAAGTTTACAAATTTACCCTTTCTTTAAAAAATATTTAAATAATAAAATATAAGATTTTTTTATATATAAATTTTAGTTAATTAAGATTTTATAAATATATATAAAAATATTTTCATAATACTATTATTATATAAATTATCTTTTATTA
>Ga0123342_1005697_pt1 | contig 17839 bp, 12 predicted proteins | sample Turbeawhitnodule_FD_89960 | JGI IMG/M metagenome (GOLD analysis project Ga0123342, IMG submission 89960) | Root nodule microbial communities of legume samples collected from Mexico - Turtle bean Mexico white nodule | ecosystem: Host-associated > Plants > Roots > Nodule | place: Mexico: Nepantla...
AAAAAAAAAAAAAAAAAATAAAAAAAACACCAAAAAAAAAAAAAAAAAAAAAAAAAAAAAAAAACCTACACTAAAAGATAAAATCAGCCATGGACAATATAAATAAACCGTATAAACTTAAAGGCACAAATTATGAAATCTTTAACTTCAAAGACCTTCACATCTCTTGAATACCAACTCTTAAAAATTAAAAAGATATAACAATTATATTAATTAAAAATGATTAAATGATGAGTTGCTTGTAAGAGTGTAATGCGAGTTATTTATGAGTGATGTGATGTAATTACACTTAATTAAGTTAACAGCTTTATTTAGAAAACTTTAAAGTGTAGATGTTCTAATCAAGATTTTTTTAAGTAAAGTAGATGTAAAGAGTCTGAATGAATAAGATGAAGTGAAAGTACGAAACAAAAGCCCAAAGAGAAGTGGACCAATGGAACTTCGACATTAGCCCATACACTCCTTTCGTCTCATGGGAAACTGTAATAGACTACTGTTGATTAGTGACAAGAGAAAATGCTTTTTATGTTATATTATGGGCACAATTATCCAAAAATATTCTATCTTATCTACTCTCTTTTTGATCATATATTATATGAATGGTATTATATTATCCATAGAAATGCATGAACTTTGAAGCTAAGACATCGGCTTTCAACAACTAAGGATACCTTTTCTAGTTTGCATTTCTTATCAAAAGAGTTAAACTTACAAACTCTTTGGGCACTCTTTATTGTGTTGATTAGAGCACATATTTTAGTTTTATTGCAAAAATAAAAAAACACTTAGCTTAAACCCAACTCGACAGTGACAGCATTAGCTTCATCTAACAAACTTTCTTCTCAAACCACCACCAAATATCTCCCAACTTCTATACAATGTTAGGCAAGATAAATTGGAGCAACTTTTAGAAAGCACAATTTATGAACTATAAAATTAAGAATTAATTAGCATGGAAATTTGTGTTACTTCTTGTAGGGGGAAATGGCTAATAAGAAGATGTTAGGTGCCAAATTAGAAGATAAGGTCCACTTTTCTCAATGGAAGGTGAATGTCCCCACAGGTGCAACTCAGTGCCGACCACTTGCTTGAAGAAAAGCTCTCATAGGAAAGTGCAAACTGAATCCCTATTACTTGTGATTTGTGTGCTGTGAATCTTCTAAATGACAAGGATTGCTCATAATTGTTGGATAAATTCAGAAATATTTTTGAAGGAAACGATAAGAACGAACAAGAGAAAGGATAAGCACGTGCGTCAGCTTCCTCGCATACAATACCAAATTAATCAAATAGCTTTTTCTTTTCTTCACTCACGCAGCAGACAAATTTGAAATCAATTTGTCTAGCAATTGCATGCGTATAATAAAAATTAATACGATTTCATTTGTCACGTCACACACCTATGCAGGTCTTGTTTACGTATTTTTCCACATATTTTTTTTGAAATCCAAAAAAAAAGAAATCATTTGATAATTTTGTTATCCATGTACGTACCACTATTCATTACCCAAAAAAAATCCCAAGATTCTAAGATATTAAAGAGTTTGGCGTGTAAAGGAGGAGCAGCATGATGCATTATGGGTGTGGCGTTGGCTTTTGATTGTGATTAGCTGCATAACTAAAAAGAGGGACCCATGATTTCAAATTTCAGTTTGTTTTGAACGTTTGTTACCGTTGGTGAAGGATCATAGATCCCAGATATAAACCTGGTTTGGTTATTTGCAAACTGTGAAAAGGTATGTTAGTGTCATAAATTTTGGTTTTATATACATTTATAAATTTGAATTAAATTTAAAAGTTAATCTCTTAATATCTTAGATCAGATATAAACAAATAGAAAGGTAGACATGATCTTTCATCATATTTGTTGTTTTGTTTTTTTAACCTTTCTTTCATCAAATTGAAACCATTTTTACTTGGAATTTATTTGGTGTATATTTACTTATTGAAAGAGGACGTGCAACCTAACGTTAAAAAATGTTTACATGTAACACGTGCAACCACTTTTTAACGGATAATAGAATCAGTTGATGGGTAAGAATTTAGATTTACTCAATATCATGAATGATTTACTTGATGTTTCAACCCTTTGGTTTATTACCAAACCATCTGACATTCGGTTATTAATCTGGTATTGCTAACCACTAAATCTAGAACAATGTTCCATTTGTAACTCTCTACTTTGTTGATTGCAACAACGAAATAGGAAGAAAATTTTTGATGAAAAAAATATATAACATTCTTTAATAGGCAACACTTGGTTGGTGCACATTGGGATTTCAGATTCATTGTCAACGCATGCATATCTGTCCAAACACTGGAAAATTGAAAAAATCACCTAATAAATGAAACAAAATCTAAAAACATGTCTGTGGGTATATGCAATACTACTACATAGTTTTAAATCTAAATTTAAATAATTTTTTGGAGAAAACAAAATGGGGTATCTTGTGATATGATAGGCTCTATTTCACTCTTAGATATGCTTTCCTTACAAAAGAGTAGAAAAATATACATTTCTTTCCTCTTTCCCAATTTGCCACATATTGAGATTTTTATTTAATTTTAGTAAGCAAGGAATCTGATTAAATGCCCAGTTCTTCATCAATTTTTACTATTTCAAACAAACAAACCTAAAGAAAATTAGAGAATCTTTTTGTTTGATCCTACGTTACAAGCAAGTCCCTTTTGCCAGGTTTATAAGGTCAAAGCTAACCTTCGTGGCTTGGTTCTTTAAAAATGAGGTCTTTAGTGTTTTTTTTCTTTGAAAATAAAAAACAGGGGTAAAACTGGAAATATTTTTGTCTTTTCTTTCGTATATAAACTCGAGATTCCAGAGAAGACTGAGAAAGAGAGCGCAGAAAGGAAAACCAGAAAAACAGAGTACCCGACAGAATTTGAAAACAAGGCTGAAATTTGAAGAAAGAGAGATCACTGGTTATGAATTATATGGCAGATGTTGTTTTGCTAGTCGATGATTTGAAACTGCTTTCTGGGATTCCTCGCTGTAGAATTTGTCATGAAGAAGAGTTTGAAAGCATAGAAACCTTGGAAGCACCTTGTGCTTGCTCTGGAACCGTTAAGGTAAACACAAAATACAAACTTCTTAATCTTAAACACTTGTTTTTGGATTTTGTTAATAACTTACTATGCTTCGCGCGAGTTTTGATTTTAATTCTCCTCAATAACTGCGTTTTTGTTGGGCAGTTTGCTCATAGAGATTGCATACAAAGATGGTGCAACGAGAAAGGAAATACAACCTGTGAAATATGTCTCCAGGTATGAACTTTAGTCATTCAATTTTATTTCTTAAGTTCTGTTTTTGGTTTTGCACTCTGTTCATAACGTTATTTTGATCTTGTTTTAATGAGTTATGATCAAAGTTGATTTCTTGACGGCAATCAATTTTTTGTTTAGAAAAAAGAAGGACGAAAGAGAGTTATCGGAGTGTACCTAATATTTGGTGTCCTTGTTATGGTGATTGGGTGCGCTTCCTTATCTGATTTTGACATAGAAACGATAATAAGTTCCTTTCTTTCTTCTTTTCCCCTTTTGTTTATTTTCAAACCAGAGTTGCTTTTGTTTTTGTCTTTTGCTTAACTTTGCTCAATATTGAAGTCTCTCCCCATTAGTATACTATTTCTGTATCAACACCTATCTGTTTCTCCAAAAGACGAAGTTTCACTTTTTGTCTTTTTTAATCTTCGATTTCATTTGATACACTGTAGGAAAACGGGATTGGAATTTGTTTGATCATACATTCAATGAACTGAGCCCCATTTATTGCATAATTGCTTATTTGTCTAAAAAGGGCAATTTGTGATGAGCATATAGATTGATACTAATTTTGTTTTTGCAGCAATATGAACCCGGATATTCAGCTCCACCCAAGAAGTCTAAGATAAATGATGAAGCAATGTCCATTAGGTATTTTTTCATAATATATTATGTATATTTCCCGCGTCCAATTCAATCAAAGTGATCTTATAACTAATTATTTAATCGATCAACAATTTTCATAACGCTTGGCTACGTGAGAGGGAGCAACTAATAAAAGCTAATATTATTATTAAAATAATGTACTTTTGAAGGGAGGAAGAAGAAGAGTCAAATGCAAGAATAGAGATAACGGTGGAAGGAATTGCAATGGAAAGCGATTACTCGGAATGCAGTTCAGCCGCTGACAGAAGTGCGTCTTGCTGTCGATCACTTGCAATAGCTGTAAGCATTATCTTATTAGCTTTTTTTCTTTTAACGCGTTCCTACTTCTGAATCAATATAGCCAAGGCAAAACCAACATGGTTGCTTGTGTTGTGCAATAAAAAATAATTAGTTAAGTTGGGAAAAGCAACGAGTCAGGGTGGACTCAGACTGCATTGCCAACGCAGGGTCACCCCCAAGAGTTGAAATCAACATTTTCTCTTTCAAACAAACAAACAAACCTTGAATGTGACTCATCATTTACTTGTGTAACGCGTAGACATGCTGAAACTAGCTACCTTTCCTCTGCAGTTTACACTTGTCTTACTCGTAAGACATTTTTTCGCAGTGCTTTCAAATGGAACGGAAGATTACCCATTTACACTGCTTACTGTAAGTACCTTCCAGTTTTAAATATCAATGGAAAACAAACATTTACAATCTTCACCTACGGACAGCTAAACTAATGAAGGTTAATATACCATTTTTGATGCAGGTAATTATATTAAAGACTAGTGGAATCATTATACCTATGTACATAGTTATTAAGATTATTGGAGCCGTTCAGAGCAGTAGTCAGCAGTATCAGGATTCTGATGATGACGACACATCAATGTCTGAAGATGAGATACAACATAATGTAAATTTAAGACATTCATAGATTATTTGTTTACTGTATAAGAGCATTATGTGATGCTCGTCAAATAACATTTTGCGTCACAATTTAAGATTATGGAATACAGATCGGAATGCACATTCCCTTACCGCATGTAATACCAAGACTAAAGTACTAGGTATCTTAAAAAATTAATAACATGTATCTTACAGATATGACTTTTTCAGGTCTTATATTTAAAAATTATTTATTTTAATCTTCAGATGTATCATTTCAATCTCATTTAAAACTTAAACATAACTTAATTTAATATAAAAACATAGTAACTATTAATTGCAGAAATTAAAATATAAAACTTATTCAGCTACGAAATCAAAGGAATATTAATTAAACTATAAAAAAGTATTAGCTACTTGATGGAAGGAACACCCAAGCTCACATTTGTATTAGCTAAAAAAAAATTCAATTAGATAGCTAAATATGTACAATGTGTCAGCCTAATTAATGGAACTCGTATCGACACCTTATGTGCAACTATATACAAGCTCTACGCAACAAAACAAAAATGGCAAGACAACCAACATTCAAGGCAAAACTGGGCTGTCAGGAGTGACATCAACGTAGACTACGACCATAAAAGTATGGTTGCTTCTCAAAAGAATGAACTACCTTGCTAAATAGTTTAACATCGCTGCATCGATTCTCGTGCTTTATCCTGAAGTTCCCTTAAGAAATCAATGCAAAGGGTTTCCTGGAAACTCAAATTGGTAGCAACTTTGGTCAATTTTTGTATGATAGCAGCTATCTCGTCAACCCAGTTTTTACTGGGATAGTTTGTTTCAGAAGACACCTTTCTGCATTTACCATAACTGGCCTCAAATTCTCCAGACTTGGCAGCAGCTTTCTGAAGCACAGAAGTTGGAAGTCCTGAAATAAAATTAATTTGCTTCATTGGTAATATGAATTTCTTAATAATTATACATATAACAGAAAATGAGGCATAGCACATTCGTAGCAAATAGTATAACCAACACACTGATATAATAGTTTTCCAGTACGATCCAAGAGTCATGTACAGACACAATTCGTTTTGATAATATATGGAGATAGTCAACCTCATGTTTAAGCTTAAAAGTCAAAGACCCAAAAATTAGTGAACTGCAGATGGTGGATGAGAACATGCCGGCTACCAATGTCAGGTTTGTCTCCTCTAAATTTAGTGCACTTTAGAAGGCCAGTGCAAAGATTTAGTGTTTAGGGTTCAAGGATATAACTGTTGATTGAAAAATTATTGGTTGAAATCGTTATCAAATACAATACGTGTTATAACTACGAGGTTATATTTGGTACTTTACCCTCTGAAAGTATAGCATCACTATAGAGGAGCACAATCAATGTTTATTATATTTCAATACAAAAACGTACCAGCTATCCGAGCAACGTTAACACCATAGCTCTTGGGGCAAGCACCAGGCGTAAGCCTGTAAAGAAAGGTGACTTCGTCTAAACCTGCAATTCCACCACCAACTTGGCATGCCATGTGGCTGAGACAGACCTTTACAAGCACAAAAAGCATATTCAGAAATACGATTTTTCAAAACTAAAACTGACCTAAAGCAAAAGGTGGAACAGTCTCTACACCACTATGCAAACTTTCTATAAATATCTAAATATTGTCATGACTTGCAATCTGTTAGGCCTCTTATAAGTATATATTATAAGAGGAGAGCCACGATTTAGGCTTTTTAATGGGACTGAATTGTTTTAGCAATCATTACTTGTTTTGGCAGTTGTTAGTAGGGACAAGCATTACTGCCTCTAAGCAGTTATTAGCAGAATAAAAAATAGGAGAAGGATGGGGGAGTGTAGTAGTCTTATTCTCATACCAATTGGTGTCTATCACAATCAATTATGGGTAATTAAGTAAACTAAGAAAATTGAGATTAAAAAAGCTTCTTACAAGCATTGGACCATAAATTAAATTTAACTAACACTGATGATTATTCTGGATAAGAAAACTAAGAATACCTTGGGATCTTTGAGATAATCTACAGCTAATCGATGATAATGGGTAGAAAACAATCCACGACACTGCACCTTCCGCACAAAATGTTCTAATACGGCTTCCCTGTCAAATATTTGAAACACAAAAGAAGAATCCTGAGATGGACTCACTACAGGCTATAAAAACAATGAAAAATAATGAAACCATAGGAGACAAACACATGTCCAACTAATCTCGCAATAACACTTACGCAATTGCTTGTCCATCAGAAGTTGCAGTCCCTCGCCCAAGCTCATCCAGAGCCACCAATGAGTTACGAGTGGCTGATGACTATCACCATCAAAAGCACTTATTTAGAAAGAAACAATGTTTTAACAAGATCAGATTAATCTGTATGCATCAGTAATGTGCATAACAAAATAAAAGGGCATACAGAGCTCCATGAATTAAACATAATCTATTGCAGGTGAAATATTATAAAAATGAGTGAGCTCTAAAGGAAAAAACCAAGGCAGAAGTTTTCTTCCTCAATGCTGTGGCATTGCTTCTTACATTCTAGAGAAAAAGAACTATCATAAACCACAAAATGTGTTCATGTTCAGAAGAAGAAAAGTGCTAGCTATCCACTCTTTCGAACACACAGTAATGACTAAAATTTACACAAAAGTTAAGAAATTGGACCCATGAAAAAAGTGAAACCCCACCAACAAAAGATTTTCAATAAATTTTAACCAATAGAAAGAATATGTTGCTAGTAGTTATCAAACAGGAAAAACACTTGAACATCTCACCAGCATTGTTGCCGTTTCTGAAAGCTCAGTTAAAAATGTACTTTGGCCTGCCATTATATTATCTTTGGCCCCCATTCGAACAAAAATTCGATCAACAGGTGACAAATCAAAACTTTCTGCTGGAACATCTGCTCCTACCTGCATACAAAATTAAAAGTATAAGTGCACAGATTAAAAATTGGCTTATTTAAGATGGATCAAAGGGCAAGGGCAACCCTTTTACACAAACATCCCCCAAAGAAAAACCAATGAATAGATAATCTGAAATGTAAGATGACTTTAAAGCTTCACCTGGGCCAAAATCACAGTCAAGCAAACCTGACGAAGAAGAGTTGACTTCCCACCCATGTTAGGACCTGTTAGAAGGATAAAGCTGGCATGATCTGAACCACCACCAATGGTTATGTCATTGGGTACAAACGCACCCTTGCCTAAGGTATCACTCCTGAGGACAGGGTGTCCCAAACTTTTAGCATGGAGGTAAGGAGCTTCTTTAGTACATAATGTACCAACGAAAGTTGGTCTGCATGTTGGTCCTTCATAGTAGTCACCAGCTATTGCTAAACTGATCAACAGATCCAGTTCTGCAACATGTGAATGCAGTTTAAGGAATACAAAAGAAAAGCTTTTACTTTTCTATTTAAATGCAGCATGAAAAATCCATCTTGTGAAAGGACCACAATATGTACCTGCAGTTGCAGAGACCAACTGCTTCCACTTGGTGTGGTTTTCACAAAAGCGCCCAATCAATCTTTGCAATGTATTTTTCAACAAGGACTCCCTTTCCAATTCAGCTTGGGAGAGTTCTTTTAAATAAATTTTAATATCTGGAGTCCAGTACCTAAAGAAGCCCTGCATGTATCATACCAAGAAAATAAGAGAAAAAATCACTTTATATTGACAGTTGCATCTGCAGTACAGATAATAAATTAATAATGTATCAATGACCAAGCAACAATTTCATGGGAATTAATTTTTTAGTGTTAACATAATTATACTATAATGTACAAAGATAAATCGGGATGACAATATGCAGGATTATTTACAGGTAAAGCCAACAAACAATGAAATATTATTGTAAACTCAATTATCAAATAGATAATTCTAGACATTTCTGCAATTGAGATGAAATTTTCAGAGCACAGTTTGTCTACTTACTTTTCTGGATGAACGCAATTCATAATCCCGAGGAATATTCCTAGACAAATTTTCTGGCACTTCCAATAGGTACACATCCTTTCCAACACTGACATAAGCAATCTGAAATAGATATATAAGAAAATTCAAAATTTTATTTTATGTAATATAAAAAGATTAAACTCCAATTGTTTCAGGTAGAGTTCTTACTGATGTGTCTCCAAGTAGTTCCCTTTGCTCCTTGAGATGCTTCAATAAACTGGACTCAATATCATTAACTGCCTTACAGGCTGAGGCATACTCTGTGTCAACTCCTTCATGAGGTATTATACGCCCAGAGCCATTGGCTTCCACCCAATCAAAGGCATCCTTGAAATGATTAAGTTCCATACAAACATCAGGAAGACCTTTACCTGCACTTGAGAGCATTCAATAAATCAAACAGCAGCTACAGAATAATTTAATGGCATATTTTGAGACCGGCATACCTGGTGTTAACAGATGATGAAGTTGTCTAGATTGGACATGATTCAAAATATCACCAAGCGAAGAGCATGCTTGTAACATCTGTTCACAGCCACGCAGTGCTGCAATGAACTCTTGTAGTTGCTTCTTAGCTGCATCCTCATACAGAATAACTTTATTAGCATTCCTTCCACTAGCTTCACTGCATTCAAGAAAATCAAGGTGCATATATACTTCAGTACATTAGAAGATGGTGAAAATCAGTATGGTCCATATAGATATCACACATGGTAGATGCACAATAGTTTTCACCTAGAGCAAAATATACGTGCAAGCAATCGCTCCATGTCAGGTAGCTTGGATAATGCTTTCCGAAATTCTAGTGCAGATGGCAGATTAACTCCCTAAAAAGCAAATCATATATAAAATAATCAGTATTATGTAATGGTTTCAATCTGATTATTTTCACTGCTTAACCTAGCAACATATATCATGTGGTAGATATCATCATGCCAACCTTATACATAACAGCCAACCTATCTACATCAGTTAAAAAGCAACATAAATAGAAAAGCACAATTTAAACAAGCTCGAAATACCCCATATTATATATTATTGAACAGAGAAAATCAAGTAAACTGCTAGACCTGAGGCCTACATAGAACAAGATGGGTACACTTGTCAAGGAAAAAAGACGTTAGCAATTAATTAAACCATAAAAACAAACAAGTATGACAATTGTGTTCAGATTTACTTCAAATGACCACAATATCCCATGACTAGTGCTACAAATATTAGTCCAAAAAGAGATACCAGAAGTTCAAATGTTGATATCCAAAAGTGGGACAAACTGAACGGTAATACTAAGAAAAATATGAACATGAATAAAATATAGGTAACATAAAACAAAACCAACAGTTTATAGCCATGCTAAACTGGATGATGTAGCGAAAGCCCCCCCTGTAAAGTTCACTTTTATCCTGAAGGACTATCAGAAACAGAGGCAAAATACATGATCTACCTACCTTCAAACCTGCAACAGCTTCCTGGCGTTCCTTAATGGACTCCACATGACATAACGGTCTTGCAAGCCATGTCTTTAGCAATCTCTTTCCAAATGAAGTGACACATTGGTTTAGTTGGGCATAGAGCGTGCTGCAAGAAGCATCATCATTTCAGTAACATATACACATAAATTCCCATCTTGTCTAAAACAGAAAGGGTGTGGATAACCACATAACAAACATACCCAGAAGAATCTCCATTCCTGCTATTCTCAAAAATCTCAAGATTCTCCAAGGCAGCCACATCAAGAACCATGTAGTGTTTGGAAGCAAGATCACCAAAACCAGAACAGGGAAGTAACTCAAACTGTGCAAATCTAAGCAATCTCTCATCTAGAAAGGCCTGTTTCAGATAATAGAGAGCACCACCTAGTGCTGAAAGTGCACTTCTACTGTTGTCACCTGATTTCACCAGCTCCTGTAAAACATCTGGCAGGCAGTTTAACCCATTATCTTCAACACTAGCATCATTAGTGTTCCCATAAATTTGCTTCAATTGATCCACAGTTTTGCCAGCATCCCAGAATTCCACACCTGGAACTAATTCATTCACTAAAGGGTTTCTGGTATGCTTCAGCAGAGCTCTCTCCGTTTCAGCACTAAGTAGTTTGGCAGGTTTCACAATTTCAACAGGCCTGATCTCAGATAAGATAGAGCACAAGGCACTGCAATCCAAATCATCCTTAAACTGCCATACACAGAAGCCAACTCTTCTTTTACATAAGTGATAACAAGCAATTGGTAGATTAATTAGGTCCATGTTAGGTAGCATACATATAATACGCACTTTCCAAATAAAATATGAAATTATGAGCAAACACACTATAAAGCTACCACCACCAAATCCTCAACATATCAACCCCCAATCCCCACCCATTTCAATCTATTTCCATTCCAGATTTAGGTAGAAGAATTAGTAGGTTCACAGCTAGATGGCATTTGCAGATCTCATCCAAGATTTGAATACGTTTATGCATTATAAAATTTATGCAGAGAATTTAAATGAATGTAGAGAGTCATACCTGTCCAAGAATGACTCTACTTGTGGCAATATCAACTATACAAACACCATAGGTATGCTCTGAAATTTCATTTGGAAGATTTTCATTATGCTCAGCCAGGGCCATTAAATATGCTGCTTCAGGGTTTGCTGACAGCAACTCCCCATCCGTCAATGTACCTTTTGTTACCACTGCACATATCTCACGCCTTACAACCTAGAAAGAAAGATCATAAAAGTTAATAGACCAATATTCCATTATCAAAACTGGGGTTAACAAGAAAAGTAACTCGATAAATATGTAAAACATTTCTTGAACACAGACTATAAGGAACAATTAAAAACACAACAAAATAAAAACAGTTGCTTCTCTGATTACTGTGAATCATACCTTATCTTTAGAGCCCTTCTCCTTACGACGAATCTCCAGCTGTTCAGGTGTTTCAGTCTGCTCCACAACAAGAACTCGGTAACCCTGTCCAACCAAGGCAACTTAGTAAGTTTCTCCCTAGTAGAATGTTGGCTTGTTATACATGTTAATTAGTTCAGTAGCAAAAACGAAATAAGAAAAAAAGTTGAGGCAAACCTTCCTAGCAAGTTTCTCCACGTTCATTGAGAAGTTCTTCTCTGGAAACCCACAATGAGGTTGGTCTCCCTGAAAGAGTCATATATAAATCAGTAAGTATGCATTATTTAGAATGAGCAAACAGGTAAGTCATCTCGACATTCTATAGATAATTCACAACTCTAGGCAATCATGCACACCTTCATATACTGCAAGTCAAGCTCTTTAACTCCTACATGTGCATCCATCTCAAAAAGCTCATAAAATTTACCCATCTGCACCAAAAATAGGGAGGGAATATGTTTGATTTGGTTGAAAGGAATGGACTAATGGCAGCAACAAACTTAATCCACTTAACCTTGAAAAACAACACTTTGTCCATATGCTTTGACTTGAACTCCCACCATTGTTTCTACATTCATCAAATGTCCCTATTAATTACATGCACCATTGAAATTTTGAGAGTTTCACCCAACTGCTTTAGCAGTAATTTACCTGACCCTCCGACAAATTCCTTAAGAAATCGGGAGGCAAGTAGAGAGTTCTTGAATCATAATTTTCATCCCCTGGTCTTCTTCGCTTGGCATCCCTGCGATCTCTGTACAGATACCATATACATAGATAGCATCATAAAACTATAATATAAACTAAAAAATTAAACGACTGAAAAAATTCACACTGAGAACTTATAAACTGCAAACACATAAACCAATATGGCATCAAAATCTATTGTGTGAGACAGGAGAGCACTTTGGAATGGAAAAACTTGAATTGCTACATCACTATAGTCAGCACTCACACTTTCAGGAAGCGCAGTTTCTGAGATTCACGACATGCAAATCTTTCAGAGGTCTCGGTAAATGAAACATTGTCAGCGCTACTAGATGTCTTTTTAACTGCAAAATTAAAAGATACGACTTACATTATAAGCTACAAAATATATTGACCTCTGCATTTCAGTTGGCCAGCGACATCATCCAATGAAATAAGGACAAGCATAAGGAAAATGACGCCAGTGAAGACAAAAACGCTTGAATAAAATACTAGCCATGGGAGAAACAGAAACAACTACAAGAGTGACTTCTTGTTTTTCCTTTTGCTTTATTCTTTTTATTATCACTATATGGTGCTTTTTTGCCTATAAATTTGAAAATTGTCATATTTAATGCCCACACTCCCCACCACCATAAAAAAACAAAAATGAGGATGCAAAGGTTCAAAATCTGATCACAGAAAACTATATCAGTTTCCCTGTTTGAAATCTCCCTTCAAATGACTAATTCAGTCACTTACTCTCCAAATTAGTAGCAGGCTCCAATACTGAGAGCTTGAAACTCCCTTTACAAACTTCCACTCCACTCTTGCTCTTTTTCTCAGGCTTTAGTTTCTCTGTTGCACTTAGTTTCCGCTTTTTAGCCTCCGTCTTTTTTCCTTTAGCACTCTCCGCTACGTCCTCTTCATCCTCTAAATCCGTATCTTCTTCCCCATCCCCAGCCTCCTCCAATGATGCAGCATTCTTCCCCCAATCCTCGTCATTGGAATCATCATCGTCATCATCATCGTTAACATTATCATGTTCTTTTTCTTCTTCTCCTTTGTTACTTTCTTCTTTTAATTCTTCCTCGTCAATCTCCATCTTCCTAATGTCGGGGAATCCGCGACGCAGGCGTTTAAGTTTCTTCGTAGAGGACTCCTGGAGCCACTCGATCTTCTCCTCGGAAAGGTTGAGCGATTCTTCTTCTTCGTCATCGAAGTAACGAACCACGTGCTTGGAGGTGTTTTTATCGAAGGATATGATGGAACCTTCGTACCAGGCTTTGTCTAAAGGCCAATAAACCTTGATCCTTTGGCCAACTACTTCTTTTCCGTAGAGAGAAGACGAAGCGGAGGGTGGAGAAATGGAAGAGCCGATTACAAGAAGTGATTTGTTCGACTTGGGATTGAGAGGTGAGGGAGTGAGAGTCGTGGAACTAGGGTTAGGGTTAGTATCTGAAGCGTGGTTAGGGTTTGACTCTTGGTTGCTTTTAGCGACGGTGGGAGAGGGGGAAGGGGATTTGGTGAAGAACGAAGTGATTTGGCGCTGTTGATTGACGAGCGGTGATCGACCATTGCTGTTGCGACGAGAAGGACCCATTGATGTGTTGTGAGTGTTGCAGAGTGCAGTGAGGGAAGGGTTATGGTAGCACAAAAGGTGGTGGCGGTGGCGGTGGCGGGAAATGTTTCTCGCGCATGGCGGGAATTCACGCTATATATAGTCTCTAACTCTCTCAGTGCTGTGAGTAATGGTGGTTCAGTTTTCGAGCCGTGTGCACACGCTTGCGTCTGCTGTTTTTGAAAAATTAATATATATTTTGGACTAACTTGTGTTAAGGCAAAGCATGCTTCAGAAGATAATAGTGTAATTTTTTAGAGCGTTTTAGTTTTTATTCGATACAACTTTTTTATTGAATATATTATAAAAAAGATTTAAATAATTTTCTAGTATTTTACTCTTTAGATATGTTTTATAAAGAAAAACAATTAAAAAGTTAAATATGTTTTTGTTCATCCCTATGAAAATTTTGTTTACTTTTTATCTCAAAAAAATTGAAATTGTTTGTTTTAAACTATATAAAATTTGTAAATTTTAGTTCTAATACTTATTAAATTTTAGATTTATTCAAATTTAAAATCATTACTTTTAGTTTTTAATATTTATTTAATATATATAAATAAAATTTAACATTTTAAAAGTCAAGGACGATATTATATTTTTTTATTAATACTTTATTTATGAGTGTAGATTATATGAAAAGATCATTATTGAAATGACTATTTGACTATTCTAAAACATTTAGCAAGCTCACTTTATAATGAAAAAAAAAATATTTAAGTAAAAAAAAAAGGAAAAATTGCACTTACATAAGATCATACTAAGTTTTTAGCGTACTTTCTTTAATATTATAACAGGGACACTTTTATTACATTTTTAGTAAAATAACACTATTTTCAATATTTAAATATATTCGTGGTGATGTTTTCTAAACGATGGTTATAGCTAATGTAGTAGGTATATTATTACATTGATATATAGGTATTATTTTGTAATTTTATCATAAATTATCTGAGGACGACAAAAACCGATTAAGGTAGACTGACCCGCACAAAGTTTATGGCCACACAAAATATACAATAACTAAATAACATAAATTAAGCATTACAAATTATAAAACATAACTTTTCAATAAAGTCCCAGAACAAATAGTTTTTCTTCCACCCTAAGATTTTTTTGACCGAGTAATGTTTTCGTTATGCATTTATCTTATTCCTCGACGTCTTTGCTGTGTTCTGATTAAAACTTCTTTTAGCAACTCGATGACATTTCTTACACCAGCTGCATTCGGTACCGCATCAAGAAGAAATTTAAATGGAAATGGCTTAGAACACAAACACAATGCAAGGTCAATAGTGCATGGTTGTAGCGTTCTACATTTTACTATCAAGAAGCAACCTTATGCGAGCTCAAGTAGGAAATAACTTTACCATACAGAGTTAAATTTTGCAATTACTGTACTCAAATAAAAAATGCAATTCTAAACTGTAACAATACAAAAACCTAAAACTAATAAAAACCAAATTACAGAATATGATTCCCCAAGTCCACCAACTACTCTTATCCAGCTTCTTCGAACCAGATTGCCTCTAACCATGCTAACGGGGAAGGGAAGTGCCTCAAGCATCAATAAATCTAATGTCAAAGGTATGAGGATGTATCTGCCATACATTTAGTGCTGCATACTCTTCCAAGCACTCTTTTAACTGAGCTTCGCTGTAACCCTGTTTCAAAGTCAGAAGTTTTGTTGTCAGAATATTATCCAGAGAGGAAACAAATAATTACTACAGTTGCAAAAAGACCTTTTGGGTCTTATTTAATGAAAAAAGTATTCTTTCAATTGTTTCAAGACCTTTTACTTTTGAGCCCTCGTGTTCAACATTCAAACTTGAATCTAGTCTAGACTCTTCTGAAGTTTGACGCAAAAATCATTTTCTAAAATACTTCATAATAGACAGTAGTCAACAATGAGCAATATGTACTTACCTTCCTAGATATCCAGTTCAGTGCATGGGCATAGCTGACATCCACTCGGTTACCTCTAGCCGCTTCATCTCGCAGTATGGAATAAATATCAGATATGGCATCAAGACCGGACTTTTGACGGTCATCAGAATACAAAGAGAATTTTGACATCTGCATTAGCCTCAGTGCTTCGTCCACATCACTCTGAGCAACAGTTTCAGAAAAACGGAGTCTTGCTAGTGCCTGTTCAGAAAATAAGAATGGAATAGCATATTCTTAGGCCATATACAATCATAAATAATGCTTACTATTATACATTGTGGTCTTAAAGGCAGAGCCAACCGAATGACAACAGATCTTTCAAAGCTAAAAATTATTAGCAAACACTTAAATCATTTATAATTTTAAAAACTGCACTTGGAGTTGAGTTATGTATATAAATCATTAACCCAAAAAGAAAAGTCAATATAACCTAAATGCTTAATTTTGCTGCTCTCTTTGGGAAAAGATTAAGACTTACAGCTGATATGCGGAGAATACTGAGTAATGTTCTGACAGTAGTGTAGGAATGTGGAGCATTGGACCTTGCTTCTTCTTGACGGATGCTGGAGTATGCAGTAGCAATATACTCTTCCAGTTCCCTGGGGACACTTGGAGACAATCTTCTTGCAGCTGATATGTATGCACTATATAAAAGCAAAACATTTCATTCTATATTAGTTTCCTTTTACAAGTAAAGAGAACATTGGCACAATGCTCCAAATGAGCAACATATGCACCATATCCTATTCTGATCCTTTAAAGTGAGATTAAAATGAGATCGCAATACTTCTATACTTACCGTAGAACAGATGGTTCAAGAGGAGTGAATCCTAGAGCAGGACACTCCTTATTTTGGTGAACATATACAACGTGCCTAGCCATTTCAAGATCATTATCCATATCAGCTCGATCAAGGATTAACCACAGAAGATCAAACCTTGATAGAAGGGCATGTGGCAGATTAATATTTTCAGCTGGAGTTCTTCTTAGATCATATCTTCCCCTTCATAATAAAATATGGATAAAATTAGATTTTGAAAGCACAAGTGTCATATCTATAAGAGTGCTTCTGCATCCAATAAGGTGAAAATAAATAATACCATGCTGGATTAGCAGCAGCAAGAACGGCGGTCCTTGCATTCAGAGATGTAGTGATTCCAGCCTTGGCAATGCTAACAGTCTGTTGTTCCATTACTTCATGTATAGCTGTACGATCTGATTCATCCATCTTGTCAAATTCATCAATGGCACATATACCCATATCTGCTAAAACCTGAAATTCAGAAATTTCTTTAATAAATCCGCTTATATCTAGAATCTAGTTAAAAGAACATATATTATTAAAATAGGGGCTTAAGAAGTAATTTGATGCTAGAGTTATTTTCCATCTTATTATTTGCAAGTACAGACAGCATTGCATATACGTATTTGACCAGAATTTTCCAATTTCCTCAACCATACATTTATAAGAACAATATATGGGATGGAAAGGATTGGTTACAAAAGAAAGGAGGCTTCCATTACCAATGCTCCACCTTCAAGAACCATCTCATTTGTCACCGGATCTTTTTGAACAGCAGCAGTTAGACCAACTCCACTACTTCCTCTGCCGGTGGTGTACACCCCTCTGGGTGCTACATTGATTATGTGTTTAAGAAGCTGACTCTTGGCAACACCAGGATCACCCATCAAACATATATGCAAATCTCCTCTAATCTGCAATTAAACGAAGACTAATATTTAGTGGTTTATTCATGTATATATGTATATATATATATGTTGCATAATCAGGAGAATTATGCTGTAATTAAGTGCAGATTCCATTTATATTTATTAGGAGAGATTTGTTAGTGATTTGATTTTATTTGATTTGTACAGCTTTAAACAACCATTATAA
>Ga0123342_1005698_pt1 | contig 17833 bp, 10 predicted proteins | sample Turbeawhitnodule_FD_89960 | JGI IMG/M metagenome (GOLD analysis project Ga0123342, IMG submission 89960) | Root nodule microbial communities of legume samples collected from Mexico - Turtle bean Mexico white nodule | ecosystem: Host-associated > Plants > Roots > Nodule | place: Mexico: Nepantla...
AGTGGTTTGAGTTTATTGTAGTGAAAAAAAAAAAAAAAAAGAAAAGAAGTGTGTGTATATATATATATATATATATATATATATATATATATATATATATATATGAGTTTATTAGTGACAACTTTGATGAGTTACTTACTCCATAATAATGCTCATGCTCTTTGAAGTTTAGGTTGTTACTTTTTTAAAACAAGTGGTTTGTTTTTTTAAGTAGTATGACATGTGAATCATTAGGATGAACTAAGTGATAAAAAGTTTGATTAATTAGATGATAGCATAAGATAAAGGCTTTGAAAGCATTAAAGGAACTGGAATGATACTTCCAACCAAGTTTAAAGTCAACTCTTATAAGATGAATAGTTTGCCATATTTGTATTATATTTTTGTTAGATTTTGTTTGTTGTTTCTAGGTTTGTGTTTTTTAAAAAAATTAATTAATTAATTGTAACATTTAAGGAATGTCTCTAATCCTTATAAAAAAACAGGCAAAGTTTTCAAAATACATGTAAAATTTATACCCATTCCTAAAATAAACACATGTATCTTGACTCCAAATGTAATAGCAATACAATAATATATAGGACAAATTGTTTTGTTTTCTGAGTAAGATGAATTTATACTAAAAAAATAGAATGGTTAAATGTTCATCTGGTTTGATTCAACTGCCAACCTTCAGTGGAAGAGCTTAGGAAACAATACGCAGAATGTTTCAATGAGATCAAAACCCCCACTAGTAGCCTCCCCTAGTGTTTGAATTGGTCCATGTGATATTGTTATGGATTTCACATGTATTGTTTGATTCCCCTCTTCTTCCATTCTCTATTTCCTACAAAATTACATTTAAGAATATGTCCCAGCTTTCACCAAGGAATAATTAACATTATACTAAACCCTAAATCCTAATATAAGAAATAATCAACTAAATACTTGGGTAAAATATTAACTTATTCGTTAATAAAATTTTGTGTTTTTTTTTTTATATATACTCTGTTTATTTAGATCATCAAAAATTATTTTTGATTTTTGCTTCTGAATTTTTTTGTGCGTTTTTGACCATCATGGAGTTATTTTTTTTTTTGCTTTTTACCAAAATGGTGTCCGTTTAAAAAAATTACAATTTTGGGGCAAGTCATGCCAATTTGGCACAATTTCATATGCATAACTCGTCCCAATTTGACACGATTTTGCCATGTCAAACTAAAGTCGTGCCAACTTGGTACGACTTCTGCCACATCATATTTTTATTTTATTTTTAAAAAACTTATTGTTTATATATTGGGTAGTAAGTTATGTAATGTTAAAAATTAATTTGATGCATAATTTTATAAGAGTGTTAGTTTTAAGAAACAAAAACTTGAATAATCGTGTATGGATCATGTTTGACGGTAATGTAATACAATAACTTGATTATTTGATTAATTAAAAAATGAAGAAAATTGTTATTGAATTTGGAAATAAATAGAGTTCTTCGTGGAGAGTGATGATCAAGATATCAAATTAATTTTTAACATTACGTAACTTACTACCCAATATATAAACAATAAAATTTAAAAACATAAAAAAATTATGACGTGACAGAAGTCGTGCATGGTAGAAGTCGTGCCAAGTTAACACGACTTGCCCAAATTTGTAAATTTTTTTAAACGAACCCCATTTTGATAAAAAAAATAAAAAAATAACCCATGATGGTAAAAAAAACTTTTTTTGTTTTAAGTGAAAATTCTTTTATGCTAGAAGTTGGCGATTGTTCTCCATCTCTAAATATAATTAACCCACTTGTTATTTTAAAATGGTTTAGAAGATAATAAGATGGGAAGGTGATTAGAGAGGGTGATTGACCATAAATATAGTAGTCTTGTGTTGTTGAGCAGTTATTTTCCATTTCCATTTGCTATATGAATAACACAAATTAATTAATAATAAAACCCACTCCAATCCGATTCTCCAAATCCACCAGGCTGTACACACTTGTATTATGAAAAATATTACAGGGTGGACTATCCAGTTTTCATGTTGCAAGTAAGAAAATAAATAAATAAAAATACAAAAAGTGTCCATTTTAAGGTAGAAATAAATAAATAATATTATTAGTATAAAATATTTGTAGGGTATGAATAGTTTATATAAATGGTTTATAGAGAGGAAGGGTTCTTCTTCCCCAACAAGATGGCTGCACCTTCAATCTCAAACATGTTCATTTCCTTCAACAAACCGCACCAACTTACCTTCCCATTAGGACACTCCAAATTCCAAACACCTTTCAGACGAACCCAGAACTCAATAAAACTAGCCACAGGTGAGAAGTCCTTAACCTCCACCGTGAGAGAGCAAGAGCAGGAGGAAGCAACAACGCTTCACACGCACACAAGCAACTACAAACCCAAGCTAGAGGATCACCTCGAGCGCCTCCCCGAAGCCTGGCGCCAAATCCAAGGTGAGAGCGACTGGGCCGGGCTTCTGGAGCCCATGGACCCTCTCTTGCGGATGGAAATGATCCGCTACGGCGACATGGCCCAGGCCTGCTACGACGCCTTCGACTTCGACCCCTTCTCCAAGTACTGCGGCAGCTGCAGGTTCACGCCCCGCAACTTCTTCTCCTCCCTCGAAATGCCCCTCGTCGGCTACACCGTCACGCGCTACCTCTATGCAACGGCCAACATCAACCTCCCCAACTTCTTCAAGCACTCGCGCTGGTCCAAGATGTGGAGCAAGAACGCCAACTGGGCGGGGTACGTCGCCGTTTCTGACCACGCCATGACCACCCGTCTCGGCCGACGCGACATCACCATCGCCTGGCGCGGCACCGTCACCTGCCTCGAGTGGGTGGCGGACCTCATGGATTTCCTCAAACCAATCTCGTCAAACGGGATCCCGTGTCCCGATCAGACGGTGAAGGTAGAATCAGGGTTTCTAGAACTTTACACGGATAAAGAAGAGAGTTGCAGTTACTGCAAGTTCTCCGCGCGGGAACAGGTTTTGACGGAGGTGAAGAGACTGCTGGAGATTTATAGAGACGAGGAAGTGAGCATCACAATCACCGGGCATAGTTTGGGGAGTGCGTTGGCGATTTTGAGCGCCTATGACATTGCGGAGACGGGAGCGAATACTATGAGGGATGGTAGGGGTGTGGGGGTTACGGTGATGTCGTTTTCCGGGCCGCGGGTGGGGAACGTGAGGTTTAAGGAGAGGTTGGAGAGGCTGGGGGTGAAGGTGTTGAGGGTGGTGAACAAGCATGACGTGGTGCCCAAGGCTCCCGGATTGTTTTTTAACGAGCAGTTGCCGGCGGCGGTGATGAAGGTGGCGGAGGGGCTGCCGTGGAGCTACTCGCACGTTGGGGTGGAGCTGGCGCTGGACCACAAGAAATCGCCGTTCCTGAACCCCAATGGTGATGCAGTATGCGCCCATAACTTGGAAGCTCTTCTGCATCTTCTCGACGGGTCAGTTTCAACTTTCAACTACTTTCATTTCTTTTGACCTTCTCTCCACTGCATGCATTTACGTGTATCTAAATGTTATTTTTTTAAATCAACTAACTATAATTATTAAACTCTGTAGTGCATTAGTTGAATGCAATTTTTAATTATCCAATTAAAATCCATATATAAATTTTTTTTAAACCATAAAGTCAAACTACAAAGTATTGTATTAGTTTCAATTTCACATTACGCTTAAATAAAATAAAATAAAATCGTGCAATATATATATGTTTTTGAATGATATATTATCGAAAGGAAAAGAGAGAGAAAAAAAGTTGTGTTGTCAGTTGAACATAGAATGGTATATAGTTGGCAATGGGACGAAATGAAAAGTGAAGAAAGGTAGATGAGAGATCAGCTGTTTAATCATGTTCGTCTCCGTTAAATCTAGGTCAAAATTTATTGTTATGATGCAGGTTAGGGAAGAATTTCAACATCACAAACTAAATTTTTAAAGTTCCTGTTTGCGTCGGCTCATGCATTGTTGTTGTAGATCAAAATGTGAGGATTTATGTAGTTTGTTTTCAATGAATTAAAAAAGAATTGTAAGAATAGAAGAGAGATCAGCTTTCATTTATTAAAGCGTGATATTTAAGAGGAAAAATAATAAATATAATTTTTAATATATATTTTTTTTATTTTGAAATATAACCTTTTCATATTTATTTATTTTTCTTTAAAATTGATTTTTATTGTAATAGTGATATAAATATATAATGCTGATAAAAAAAATATAAATATATAATATTTTTAAAGAAAATGAAAAACACATTTTGTAAAGAAGAATAAATAACATAATATATTAGTTGCAAGTTAGTTGCTATTAGGTGAGATAGTAATAGATTGTAGTGTGCATTGATTATTTTAACATGCAATAACTCATCACGATAAGAGCAACCTAATATATAATGGTAGAGACACTTATTAAAATAGTGATTTGGTGGAGGGAAAGGGATAGATTGGTATTGTAAGGATTCAATATTTGAATTAATCAGTGAAGCATCGTCCTCAACATTTTTTTGTCTTCATAGATATGTACAGTAGTAATAAAATAGATGGAAGATAAGAATCATAAATTAGTAAGTAAATAGTGGCATTGGCACGTCAAGAGTTTTTCCCAGTCAATATAATTTGTTGCCATTGGTGTTTATATTACTAGTTATAGTTGTTTGGTCAAACCTAAGAAACCACGTATTCTTACAGCCATAAAAATATTAAAAAAAAATGTGTTTTTGAAGAATTGAAAAGATAATTAAAGATGATGATGATGATGAATTTGCAGATACCATGGAAAGGGTGAAAGGTTCGTGCTAGCGAGTGGAAGAGATCCTGCTCTGGTGAACAAGGGATGTGACTTCTTGAAAGACCATCACATGATTCCACCAAACTGGAGACAAGATGCGAACAAGGGTATGATCAGAAGCAATGGACGGTGGATGCAGCCTGAACGACCAAAGCTTCAGGTTCACCCTCAAGATATGCATCACCATCTCACCCAACTCGGTCTCACTTCATCTCATACCTGAACATTATTAATGCCTCCAACAACATTCTGCTATGTGCCTGCATCATCATTAACAATTAATCTGCATAAAATTATCATTGTAAAACTGTAACTCAGCTTATTGCTAAGTAAAGTAAATATAAGTATTAAATAATAGTTTATATTTTTAAATTAGTTATATATGAATTAAATTTCATATGAAAAAAATATAATTGAAATGTGTTATACATTATTTAATCATTCTAAATATATAAACATATATAAGATAATTAATTATTACATAATAAAGTATTATATAAACATATACAAAATAATTAAATATGACATAATAAATTATTATTATAATTTAATTTAATATATAAATTCAAAAAATTTAAACTATAGGTGTGTAATTACTTGGAAAAAAATTTTGCAGTTACATACCAATATATCTTAAAATTAAAAATAATCATTTATAGTTTTTTCCTATTACTTGGCATGGGAATTGTGTCGAATACTAAATCATATACTTTAACTTGGTCAGATGCAAGAAGGATTATGAAGAAAATATTTCTCTCATTAGCTTTGTAAAACATTTGCTAAGGAATAATTAGTTGCTAAATTAAAATATTATTATCTGGACTTTATAATGGATTGGCGACAAAATATTTCTCTGACGACTAAACTACAAAATTGCCATCAAATGAATAACTCTAGTTAAATTAAATTCTAGAATTTAGAGATGAATTTGCAAGGAAATAAAAGTTTTACTGTGTACGTCATGCCTCTAGCAAATTCATCGCTAATGTGAGAAATGAAAATGTTATTTAGTTATGATTTACACTTGAACAACTTAAGATTATGTTTAATTATTTTCATGTTATGATTGGATGTTTTTAATGTCATGTTTAAATATTTTTAATATATTTTGTTTAGGTAATTTAAGACTGAAAAAATTTAGTTTTGTAAAGGTAAAAATATTTTTTTAGAATGTGATACCATGTCTAAACATAAAATATGGCTGCTGATAAATAAAATATGGCCAAAACGGATAGAAAAACTGTTAATACATAAATTAATATTTAAATAATGATCCAGAAATTACAAAATAATCACGTGTTAGATTTGATCTCATAAAGCTTGAATTACAACATTGTTATGTGGTGATGGAGTTTGACAATGATCAAAGATTATTGCACTCATAATTATTTTAGTGTGACGATGATTAATGCTGCTGACGAAGGGTGACAACCTCCTGAAACTAGAGAGGTTACAGGGGTTGCAGAGGAAGAAGAAGTGCAGTGTTAGAGGAAGTAGTTGAGAGGCACCTATATCTAATAACGATGATCATGAAGATTTAGACAATGATAGAGGAAAAACATCAAACCCATATAGAGATTGCAAATATAGAGATGAAAAACATCATGCAAATTAGAAAAGAGAATTATTATTCATGCTGATCATTGTTTTTTTGTCTCAATTCCCACTTACAGAAAGACTTTTAAAATGAAACTCTCTAACGGAATTTTCTCTTATTTTTGTACGTGAAGGGACTGGCAAAGGAAAAATGATTTAAATTACAAAATGGAAAAAAATGGCAACGAAAATTTCACTCTCCTTTTGCGGGGTCGATTCAATATTGGATGTACTATGCTGAAAACTCAGTTGCTGAAGAGCGTCCTGAATTTCTTCCAACAATTTGACAATCACGATAATTTCAGTGACAACCAGCCTGGTTAAGAATCAGATCAAAGACAACTAACCCTGTCAGTTACTGAAATCACATCATTTCGTAATTTTTTTGTCCACGTGTGATACTCAGTGAAGATACTAATATTGAAATAATATCTACTGACATTAAAATAGTGAAGTCCTAACTCACCATTAAAAAAATTTAACTCAGTACGTGCCTACGAAAAATATGTATTCTTTTAAGAAACAGAAATTCATTGATACCTCGAGTCACCGACTGGTTTTTCTTAAGTATAACAATTAAGCAGAGCACAATTGTTAAACTCCTGCTGCAGCTTTTACGTCAGAACCCGACTTTCCCTGGTATTAAACAGAACAACCATTACTCATACGCAAGTTTATTATAGAAATTTACAAAACTAGCAATTCGAAATTATTATTAGAAGAGCACGCATCATCAATGTTGAAAATTACAGACTTTAAAAGCCCAAATGAATGTCATATTGCCAGACCTAGGAGGGGAATACAACAGCCAGACTTTGGATTCGATAGTCAGTCGTGCATGGAAAAAACAGTGCAGCCCCAGCTATGTTTTATTGTTATTTTTCATAAATGTACTGTCCTTCAGTTCTAAAGATCAAAGTATGGTTGATGTATTATTCATTACCACTTAAATCACTTAAGTATTCATTTTGTTGACCAAAATGCATGACCTTCTGGACAAGAAATCAATGAAACACAAGCTGAGAATCATCTACTTACCTCAGATGATTGACTCTTTCTAATCTTCCTAGTAGGAGTCCTCATGGTAACAAATTCCTCAGCTGCACTTGGGTGAACGCCTACAGTGGCATCAAACTCAGCCTTGGTCAAGCCCGCTTTAATAGCAATTGCAAACCCCTGGGCATCAAGCAAATGCATATCAAGTGAATTGAAATTTCACGTATAACAAAGCAATACAGAGCAGCTATAGCAACAAAGACCTGTATAATTTCAGGAGCATCTTCTCCACACATATGCAAACCCACAACTTGATTTGTTTTTGCAGAGACTAATAACTTCATAAACGCCCGGTCTGGAAGCCCAGAGAGAGTAGCTTTCAGCGGCCTAAAATTTGCAGTGAAGATGTCAATATCTCCATATTGCTGTACAGCCTGGAAAATCACAAAAAAACATCATAAAACATTAATCTGCACAACTGATTAAAATACGCTCAGGGCCTTTTGCATGTATGAGAATCAGACACCACATATTCTCTCACCTGTTCTTCAGTGAGACCAACTTGTCCAATTGGTGGTTGAGAAAATACAGCGGAAGGAACAGCTCTAGATAAAGAGGAAAGAAACAGAATCAGTTGGGAAGGTATGAATTTACTAAAACACCAGCAGTGTAAAAGCTACCAAGATTAGCTTCCGATATTATGTGCGCATTCAGGAATGAGTGATTCTTTACATTATGGAAACGGAAAGCTAGAGCATATGCACTAGTAAATTACTGAAGAGAGGATTTACTAGCAAGACAGTGTTTGGCATTTTTCTTTTCAACAGTTTCTCTATTATTAACTATTGGGTGAAATTCTATTTGGTTGGGTCCCAACAAATAGAAAGTATGCTAAGGAACCAAAATTTCAAACTGTTTGAAATACAACAAAGATTTTCGTTTCTTCACCTTTGCTGAACTACTCAAGCTCTATCCTCAATATTTACAAATAAGTTAACGGAATTAAAAGTAGTTTGACCTTTTAACAAATGGTTTCATTAATTCCATCAGAAATGTAATTCAGATACATTGTCAATTACTTCTTTTATAATCAAAGATTTATGAACAAGCTTTAAAACAAATAAAAATATTTCAAAATTGTAATGTGCAAGATTGGCAGAATAGATACCCATGATTCAATAGTAGGGTTTTCTATAATGACATTCTCTGTGAACAGTCCCAGACCAGCTATATATATGAAGGCTATATATGAATTTCTTGCAATTCTAACACTGGTTTCTTAAAATATATCAGCAAATCTTGAAGATTCAAAATAGTAGAATATGGAGTCTTTTAGCACGTGTTGAAGGTTAATAATTACACTATATAACTGGCTAAATTGACATCTCAAAGAAATGTTTTCTGAAGTCCAGCGGGCAGGATATTTCATTGTGTTTTTAACATTAAAAAGTAAGCAGTTAAAATGATTATCCCAGGATTGAATAGCAATAAATGGACAGATTATATTTAATAGGTATGAAGCAATAGTAATAATACAAAAAGTCAAGCTATGTTTTATACAAACTTTATAAGCAATCGATATTGTCACAGGACTACTTTTACACACTATTCAGTTTTTTTACCAATTATTATCAATGATATTTTGTTTAAAAAATCCATCTGAGCTCCAGCATATTGCAAATAAAAACCTAAAAACATGATGCATAATGTATATAATACCTATAATCAGGTTTTGTTGGGTTATCCTGAAACAGTGTTTTCACCAATGCCCCTCCCTCCATCAAAGCAACTGGGGTCAGATTTATTCTGTTTGTAACATCTCCAACTGCCCAAATTGAAGGAACTGATGTTTGAGAGTATTCATCAACCTGGGGCGAAGAGTGAGACCAGATTTAGGAAGTATAAGTAAGACCAAAATCATATGAATATACACTAAATAGAACAAATGATAAAGCTTAAATTACCTCTATTGCTCCATCTTTAGCTAGTTTCACACCAGCAGTCTCCAGCCCTAAGTTCTGCAGTGAAATTACAGTTGATAAATATATTCACTATGCTTTTGTCTCTTTCTGTTCAATGTATAGAAATAAGATGTTTGCAAAGTAAAAAATTTAAATATTAAATTTTGAAACATGTAACGTAACCCTTAAGAAAACAGGGCCAACTAAGGAGCAAGGGCAAATAAACCGGAGTTCAGAAGTTCCCAACCTTTAATAAAGACAGAAACTAGCATGCAGCATCAGCACAGAATTATTCAAAGAAAATTAAGCACATAACTTGGGGAAAATATTGGCACATAATAGACTAAAACAATAGTTAAAAAAAACTACTTCTATTGATCTATTCAATAATGTTAAGTTGTTAACATGATTTTCAAATTGAAAGTCAATATTGGCAAGGTCCATCAAATTCCTCACCTCGAAATCATTTTCTAATCTAAAATATATTGGCACATATTTGGATTTCAAACAGGTAGCTACAGAAAAGTAAAACTATATAATTGAAAATAATACCTTAGTATTAGGTCTTCGTCCAGTAGCAAACATAATATGTGAGAAACCGTCCACTGTACCTTTGTTGGTTTTTAAAGAGAATGTACCATCAGCTGACTTTGTGATAGCTTGGGGAGACTCCTCGTTATGGAATTCAATACCTCTCAGAGACATTTGTTCTGTAATAAAATCTCTTATCTGCGGACATAGTTTGCAATTTGAATGAGATAGTTTATTAAGCACTAACAATTCTCCAATTATATCATTCATGATTGCATACCTCTTCGTCAAATCCCCTCAGAACCTTCTTTTGCCGTATAAAGACATGAACCTCGCTTTGCAAACCATTAAAGATACCAGCAAACTCCAAGGCAATGTAACCACCACCAACAATAGCTATTTTCCCAGGTTTTGATGGTAAATCAAGGGCAATATCTGAATCTATTGCATATTCCTTCCCAGGAATATCAGGAATGAAGGGGCGACCTCCGACGGCAACTAAAATGTGTTTGGCTGAATATTGCTTCCCATTAACATCAACCGTGTGAGAATCTATAATCTGTGGGTTCCAAAAGCAATATCACCATAAAATATAAACAAAATCTTCATTTGTTGATTAATATCTAGAAAGCTATTAACTACTTCAACAAAGCCATAGCATTATCCTACCTTTCCATGGCCTTCGATCAGCTTGACTCCAGCATTGTTCAAGATATTTTTGTAGATGCCAGTAAGACGCTGCAACTCAGCATTTTTATTAGCTATCAAACTACTCCAATCATGCTTGGGCTCACTGCCATATCTCCAGCCAAAACCATTACTTTCTTCAAATTCATGAGCAAATTTTGATGCATAAACCAGCAACTTCTTTGGCACGCATCCTCGTATTACACACCTACAAGGAGAAGACAAAGGAAACATAAAAAGAAGCATTTGAATTCTTTTACAAAGGAACAAAAACTGAATACAATCAATGAATACAGTGAGAAGGCCATAATACAGGGAAAATTGACTAAATAGCTAACTTGTAAACATTTATTCATATAAAAACCACCACAGGTTGAGTTCAAGGCTCAGTCATTATTACGCTATCATAAAGATAATAAGCCGGTTTTGATAAATTTTTCAATACGCAATTGTAGAATAAAAATAAAATGAGGTAAGTTTCTCCAATCAGTTAAAACTAGCTATATGCAATACTTCAAATAAGCTTTTGAAGAAGTTAACGCATAGGACTTCTACAAATAAGATTATGTAAGCTAATATGAGAGTAGCTTAATACATTTATTTTTTTCCTTATTATATTATCTACACAAGTGATTGTTTTTATTAGGTTTAATTAATAATCTGTTCATCATAGTTAGAAAAATAATCTTTTAGTATCCATACTCAAAGTATCTTTTTTTAATACCTACACTTAGTATTTTAAATCCCTTGTAAAATTTGAGGACTAAAAGAGGTTAAAGTGAGATATGAGTATTTAAATATTTGTATTACGTTGCATGAAAAAAGCCAAATAAATATCCAATACTGTGACTTATCAAAAGAGCTTGGTTAAACCGAAATCAACGAATTCCTATCCTCCACAACAAGAAACCCTAGTTTAACAAATCAAAATTGTGAAAACTGAGGGAAAACGAGAATCTCACGTTCCGCCGACTCCTCCGGTGGTTTCGGAAGAGACGGTTGAGAAAGGAAGCTCGCAGATGGCAACAGAAGCACCGTTATTGGCGGCAAAGCGAGCAGCTCGAACGCCACCACTGCCGGCTCCGATGGTGAAGAGGTCGAAGTCGTAGTGGGTGGCGACAGCATCGGCTCCATTTTGGGATTGGGCGCGCACGGTGAAGGTGCAGCGGCGAGTGGAGATTGAGATTAGGGATTTGGAAAGAGAGCGAGGGAGAAAGGAAGAGCGAGAAAATGGAATCGTCTTGGTGAAGAAGAGCGTATTCCGAGAGAGCGTATTCAGAGAGAGCGATGGCGAGAAAGAGAACGACGTTGCCATTGCTTTGTATTTCTGTTTTTTTCACTTCTTCTCTGTCTATGCAATTTTACTTCTCCCAGTATTACTTTATACTCTTCTTCTCACTTTTTAAATACAAAACCCTAAATAATATTCAATAAAAAATATTATAATTATATGCCAATTAAATAAATTCATTATTCAAATATTTGTTGAAATAAGAAGGTGCAGTTTTCTTCCAGAAAAAATGTCATATTTAAAATACTATCATATTTGATTTTATAAGCTGTAAGAATTATTTTCAATTACTTTAAAATTAAAAAAATAAAATAAAAAATTTCATATTTATATGGATTAATAAGTTAATTAAACTTTAGCTTTCTATTTTATTGATTTGACATGGACTGTCAAAATTTATATTTTAAAAATTAACTTTATATTAAAACAAAATTGATGTATTATTCAAACCTATCTATTGATATTAACTTAGATTCTAACTCCTACAGAAAGAAAAACTGAGATTATAATAATGTTAATATAGTGTGTGAATTTATAATTATTTTTAATATATTATTAAAAGTTCACATGGATTAAGGTACTGCTCAATAAATAAATCGTGTGTGTGAATTATTTTAAATTTTGTAAGATGAGCCCAATCTTTACATATAAAAAAATCTTTATGAAAATATATTGAATGTGTATTAATAACTAACTTATCTTTAAATATTTAAAGGTGTCTGATTAATTTTAAAACTAATGTACAATTTCACCTCATTTTTAAATATATTTTCTTTAAGAGATTAAAAATCATAGACATAAAAAATAATTTCTATTTCTATTAGATTGAATTAAAATAATAATAAATGATACACTTAAACCGAGAGTTGTATTCTATTTCTATTAGATTGAATTAAAATAATAATAAATGATACACTTAAACCGAGAGTTGTAGAAACTAAAGGTTAATTTATTTAATATTTCCTGTTTATTTATTTTTAATCACAAATCTTTTAGTTTATTTGTTACTTTGTTTTCTACTTTTATACATTTACAAAAGAATGTTGACACTATTTTTAGAAATCTCCAAAAACATGAAACAGATTAAAAATGATGTGATTATTTTTAATTAAAAATAAAATAAAACAAGTCCTTAATAAAGTAAAGGGTCCTAGATATTTAAAAGTATTTATTACGTATTAATTAATGTAATTAGTCTATACAAAATATTTGAAATAGGAAAACACATGTTAATGTACTAATTAGTCATCAGTTAAATAAATATAGGAAATTGAATGAAATCCAATTTAAAAAGGTAAATAATTAACTATACAGTCAAAGACAACAACAAAATTAAAAGTTTAGTGTGTATAATAACATACACCAACCAACATAAATTCACACCCTAAGGTGCAACACCTATAAATAACTTTGTAAAAATGATAATTATTTTTGTTATAGTTATGAAAACAAAAAAATATTATTAAATTTATAAAAAAATATGTTCGTAATAATACAGTCAAAATAGAATCAGTCAGTCCTCAGAAAATTCATGCTTCCACATGTTTAGGCAAAAGGCAATTCATATGTTTGTTAAAGATCCAATAATTAATGCTAAATATAGAATTAGATGCAACTATAGTAACAAGATGTTCAACAAATCTCCAATATTAAAGTAAGATTTGAAAAGTGTTCACTGATATTCTTCTACGCCTTTAACGCATTCATTTGCTCAACAAAAAATCAAAAATCAAAGTTGATTTATTTAAATATCTTTCTAGTTTTATTAACTGCTTTTTTAATTTCTATTATGATGTAATAAGTTAAAAACATATATAATGGACAGGAGCAACAAAAACTAAAAAATTAATTGAAGTAGACTAAAGAAAGCAAATTATATTTAAAAAAAAATGTATGATTTATAAGTAGATGAGGATGAATATTGTCTATGCTTACACTTTTGAATATTTGATGATGTTGTCAAACCTTTGCTAGAGTATTCCTTGATTTTTTTTTGGAAAATGATTTTTTGACACCCCATTTTTTCTTTGCTCCATATTACACCTTCTTTAAATGTTGAATTAGGAGTATTTTTGTAAAATAATAAGGCATAAGATGAGTGTCATTTGGAGCAATGGATGTCAAATTATCACTACTCTTTTTTTTTCCTTTGAACTTCCAAGTAAGTGAATCAATTTTTTCATAGCAAAAATCTCAATGTTTCTAACTTCATCCTTAGATCTAAAATTGCACTCATACAAGCACAACACTATATTCAACCCAATATTTTTAATTATGAAAAACTTATGGTAGAAATCAAGGTAGTGATGTTATAAAATAGTAACAACAACCTATAATTTTTGTCCAACTCTCTCTTACCTTTTATCCGAAGAGCAATGTTTATAAGATTTATCAACAAAGTACAAGCTTTAAAGAATATGTTGATATTTAAGAGCACTTTTAAGCATCAAGTAAGTTGAGTTTCATCTTATAAAGACATCAACACACAATCCCCGTGATGCATAAATATCCCTAAATTTTTCAAGTTAATCTTCACCAAATGCAAACAAAAAATACCAAATTAAATACAAGTACAAGACAATCCATTATTGCACTATCCAGATCATAATATAATAATTTATTAGATTAAATGCGTAAAAAAATCTTATTAAGAACCATAATTTTCAAATCACAAAATATGAAATTTCTCATAAAAAATAAAATAAATTATGACAAGAACATGGTGAGGCGACTTGAGTGTGAAATTAAAGAGAGAGATACAAGTAATGTATCAGATAGTTTATGTTATGAATGGTGAATCGTATGATGAATCATAAGATTTATAAACAAAAAAATGTAACATATATTTAAATTATAATATATAATCATGCAAAGATAAAATTAATAACAAAACAACCTCTTATTTAAACCTAAGTGTGGTACGAACATGTATTTACCACACAATTTTACCAACACAACCTAAAAAAAGTGGGATTGCTGCATAAGATTCTTATCACCAACACTGTAACAAAATTTTAGTTTTATTGTTCTCGCTCCTCCGCACCTCTCGTGCCTCCAATGACTCTCACACCTCCGGCATCGCCCACTGTCCTACTGTCTCGTTCCTCCCACAACTCGCTTCTTCGTCATTTGCTCTCGCCATTGGCATCGTTGCCATTCGTTTCTCTCATTGTTTTGTTCTTCGTGTGTCGTAAGTCCTTTTGGTTCTCACTGCATTTGGACCATTGGAGGAGAAGAGGGGAATCATTGTTGGAGGAGAAGCAAATTCATGGTTAAAAAAATTAGGATTTTTACCAGAGGTAAAACCTAAAACAAAAGGCAACACGATTAAAGGTTCGATTCAAAATCGATTCACAATCCTACAATTTTTTTAACGATTCACACTTGTATCATGCAATACAGGACAAAAATGATTGTTTACACGACTCATATCATTTCATACATCGTGAATCATACAATTCGTATCATTAATCGAACGATACTTACTACCGTGAAATGAATTACTTGATCGAAAGTGGAAGGGCGAGGACATAGAAGAAAACTTTGAGGAGGACATAGAAGAAAACTTTGAGGAAAATGATTTAATTTGAGAGACTCTTTTCAAAATGAAGTGAGTGAAAGAATAAAAAAATGAAACAAAATAAAATGTATTCATATTTTTTAATTTAAATAATACAATTTAAAAAATATATAATTATAATTAATATATATATATATATTAGTTATTTTAAGTGAAAAAAATTAAATTTTCATACTTGAAAAGAGTAAATGTGAAATTAGTATTTTATTAAATAAAAAAATTGTGTTAAAAATATATAACCTTTGATCAAATTATCAAAAGAAAAATTGATAAAGAAAGTAGTTAAAAAATGAATGTGATAAAGTATGAATACGGATAGAGGAGGAGAGAGAAAGATTATTAATATTGATAAAATAGTCATAAAGTAATAACAAATTGTGAAAAATATTCATTTGTATAAAACATACTGACTAAATTAAATGTTGGGTCCTTATTCTTATTTATAACTTTAAATTTTTTATGTTTAAAAAAATATTTTCATCTTTTATATTTCTAAATTTATTTGAATTTGATTTTTAAAAATAGACATTTAGATTATATGGTAGTGAAGTTCACATAAAAATATAAATGTGCATTGTGATACAACTTTGTAGCACTTGAGAGAAGGGAATATTTGATATGAAAGGTAGTGTGTGAAGCTACCTCAAAGTTCCACTTTATTCCATTTCTAAGGCAAAATGCTTGAAGTTTTCAACAACAAGAACAACGTTAACGTTTTTTTTATTTTTCTACTATTAAGAGTTTCTCCCTAAATAGTGGTTGTTGCAATGAAGTCTCAATTCCCACCCATGTTGAACCTTGCTCACTCTATTCATAATTTTTTTCAAAAGAATGGTGTATTAGGTAACACATACACGAATACGAACACTGACACGACATAAATATGAACACAAAAATACATATAATCTAAAAAATACAGGACATGGGAATACGAATCTATATATTATATAATTATGAATTATATAAATTAACAATAAATATTGATGTACACAATTATATTTCATATTTTTTTAAAAACAGGAAAATGTTTTTCATAATTGGTTCAAAAGAATTTATTCTTTATTTTTATAATTATAATAAAAATTTATACAATAAATTTAAGTTTTAAAAAAATTATTATATTTATATTTTTTAAAATTATGTTAAAATCGTACTAGAATTTTCCCAAAAATTCAATAAATATTTTTTGAATTAAACATTTTATCAAATGTCTTAACAATATCGTACGAATATTAGTGTTAAAAAAACACGTTAATATATCAGTGTATTACTGAAAAGAGTGGTGTACAATGAATGATTAAAATATGTGTAGAACCAAGAAAAAAAAAAGTAATGATTGAATTAATGAGTAAATTGTGTTTGTTGGTAATAGGCACATGACAAATTAGTTTATTAATCTGCATTAAAAGCTAGGAGAGTAGCGGCGCATAATGGTGGATCTTCAGCTTTTCCTGTAATTAATTAGCGGTGTTTCATATCAAACTTCCATCATTGCTCTTACTTTAACTTTCTATTATATAATCAATCACATTAACTTTTTACTAATTACCATTTGCATAATCTGTGATATGGGAACTAAATACGAGAAAAAAAAATTAATAGAATGAGAGAGAGAAGCCACCGTAATTTTTTTGGTTCAAAGTTGACAAAAGTGAAACTTCTAGACATCATTGTGGTAAACCTTAATAAATAAAAAAATCTCTAAATTGTATTTTCTGAAAGAAAAGACTACATTTAATAATATTAGTCATTTGTTTCAACGTGTTTGAATTATTCATTAAGAAGAATTGATCACATGAGTTATTATAATTGTAATAATGACAGTGTATTACATGTGAATTGAGGAATATAACTTTAAAATTATGTTTTATATATCTCACAATTAATCAACCAATATTTTTTTTGTTCTGAAAAAAAGTTTACAAAAATATTTTAATGGTTCAGTAACTTTATTTTTTTTTATTGTGTATTTTATTACTTTGTGTTCTTACAAGGACCAAGAACACTAGAATTAGGTTGACAAGATTAACTCATACAAATCTTCTGAACTTTAGGTTGGATTCTCTCGGTTTCTTCTTGGGCTGGATACTCTGGGCTTCTCCTCACAATGGCTGCTCTAGGCTTCTCCTCAAGGTAGATGCTCTCGGCTTCTCCTTCAGCTAAGTGTTCTCGACTTCTCCTTCACACAAATGGGGGGTGTACCTGCAAGTCGCTCCGATGCCAAAGTCAGAAACGATGTAATGTTCATCAAATAAAATTCACTCTTACTTACCTCTCATGTTGATCTCCTATTTATAGAGTTTCCTTAATGGGCTTTTCACTTTACCTTTGGACTTTCTTTCTACACCATTTTATTATTTACGCACCCCCTAACATAGGTTTCTTATGTAATTTGGGCCTTGCTATATATAT
>Ga0123342_1005700_pt1 | contig 17829 bp, 8 predicted proteins | sample Turbeawhitnodule_FD_89960 | JGI IMG/M metagenome (GOLD analysis project Ga0123342, IMG submission 89960) | Root nodule microbial communities of legume samples collected from Mexico - Turtle bean Mexico white nodule | ecosystem: Host-associated > Plants > Roots > Nodule | place: Mexico: Nepantla...
ATCAATATTAACATCACCAATTCTTTCCTCCACAACACCTCGATCTCTTCTACGGACGGATGTCGTTGGTCTTGTTCGATCATGACCTTGAGATCCACCACCTCTTGTTTTAGCCATATCTGTGATAGGTGAACCATGGCACATAATCTAAAAAAAAGTTTTTCAACTGGAAACAAAATAAACTAAACAAGATTGCATAAGTGAAACTCCAAAAAAAGTCATTACCGGATTAGCCTAAAATTAATATTACCGGATTATCTAATCCGAAACCAACAATTAAAAATCACATACCGGATTATCTAATCCGAAACCAACAATTAAAAAATGCATACCGAATTATCTAATCTGAAACCAACAATTAAAAAACACATACCAGATTATATAACTAATTAATCACTACCGGATTATTTAATCCAAAAACCTATGTAATCCGGAACTATTCAAAAAGACTACCGGATTATTTAATCTGAAACCTATGTAATCCGGAACTATTCAAAAAAGACTATCGGATTTGGAACTATTGAAAAACACTACCGGATTATTGAATACGGAACCTAACTACACACTACCGGATTTTAGAGATCTCTGTGATGCGGAACAAAACAGTGCATGCTTTAAAACAATTCCTTTAAAAAAAATCTGGAACTAACCTTGGATGAAGAGGCTCAATGCTTGGAGTTACAATGAAGTGAATGGTGACGAGGATGGAGTTGCTGGGCGAGAATGGAGGTTGCTGGACGTTTGAAGAAAAGGAGGTGAATGGGAGGGGTGGGTGCCGCCACACCTTCTGCTGCTGTGAAAGGAAGCAAAGAGATAGTAAAGTGGGTTGGGGTAAAATTAGGTTTAGTTTTACATTTTTAATATTATTTTACTGAGGGGCATAATAGTAAAATCACGTTTACTATGGGGGTGGCTGAAGAAGGGATGGAGGTGCAGGAAGAAGCACTCCAACTTCAAAGTGTTTTTGGGCAATACTATTTTTTAAAGCCCAAAAACATGGACAAAAAGCCCGTTTAGGCCCGACACAATTAATTACTTATTATGAGAGACAAATATAAATCAATGAGTATATACAATCAATTTTGTTTACTCTTAATTATTTTAGTAAAAAAACTAATTGTATTTATATATTAGTAATCAATCAGAAGAAAATATTAGAAGCAGAATTCCACCTGTGCAAGAAAACTATATCAGGAGACACTTCTCATATTCTCATAATTTATTTTCCATATATTTCCATTTACAACACTATATTGTTTTACATTTTGCAATTCCTTTTATTTTGATAGAAAATGAAATTAATTTATAATATTATTAAATCAACTCCTCTGCTTTTGACCATCCTTGTAGCACTGAATATACTATTTTTGTCATATCATGGTTAGAAAATTAGTTCTTGGTCAAAACTAACTTGTTTCATTTAGTTTAATAATTATTTATATAATATGAGAAGAAAACTTCTGAATACTCTCTACATGTATCAAATTTCTTACAGCTCCCACATATCTCATCTCCATTTCCACCTTCTCAATAATAATAAAAAATAACTTGATTTATTTAGTTGATTAATTGAATGTATAACAATTTTAAGGATTAATTCCATAACATAAAAATTTAAGAATGTAAAAAAGAAAGGAACTTTTGTGCTTGTATATTTAGCAATGTCAAAGTTGTTGATGGCTTGGATAGAATGAAATGAGAAACAAAACGCGTAATTGTGCTTGGCTTGAGGCTAATGAGATTGAGATTGACAATGACCATGGTGGCTATCTATTGCCTAATATGGTCAAATCTCATGGATTGTGTATGCTCAATGGCTGGCATTCTAATAATAAAATATTTCTCTTTCTCAGTTATACTTCTTCTTCCTCTTTCATCTTTTTCTCTCAACCTTCATTCTTCCTAGTGTTTCTATTTCTAGTCCACTTCTTGCTTTTTCTTTTGTTTGGCACATCACACAGTTTTTTTGACTTTGAAATATTTGACTCAGACATTCCCTTTGCCCATTCAACAACTTGCACTGCATAATCAAATACAATTCCCAATGTGTGTTCACAAAAAGAACTTAAAAAACTTTCAGAATCCCTTTGGAAAAAGTCCAAGTTACTAATACTAAATAAAAATGGATTTTTTTTAATAAGCATATCACTCCAATGCACGAAGAAAAATCCTAAATAATGACTAAGAATAACAATATTTAACAGAAAATAGGCGTAACAAAAAGTACAATGACAATTCTATATATTTTTTTTTAATTTGAGTGAAAAATATAAATAAAAAAATCCTATTCACTCTTTTTCTTCTTCATGCTCACTCTCTTTTGCACCACCGCACTCTTCTTTTACAATAAGCGTGCCGCTTGCAACTCCATAGCCGCTGCCACTAAGCTTTCCATTGTTGCCGATACTGTTTCTCCGTACCATAAAATAAAATTAGCAGTGAATGGGATTTGAAACTAGGTTCCTTCAGCAACCCTTCAGTAACCAAAGAAAATTTAACCACTACACCAAGCAAATTCTTTAGTTTTAATATGATTTTTATTATACTAATTATTATTAATAATATTAATAATACTAACAATACTAACAATACTAACAATACTAACAATACTAACAATACTAACAATATTAATAATATTAATAATACTAACAATACTAACAATATTAACAATATTAATAATATTAAGAATACTAACAATGTTAATAATACTAACAATGTTAATAATACTAACAATATTAACATATGAATCACATTTAATTTATTTATAATCTACTTGAATCTAAACATAATTTATTATATTATCTATTAATATGTATAAGTATAATAAAAATGATAATATGATCAAAGAACTTGTTTGGTCTATTGGTCAATGCTTTCCCCTTTGGGGTTTTGTTTCGAGTCCTATGGCTTGGGTTCGAGTCCTAGCCAGTGCAGAATGCCTCCGCCTCCACGCGCCAACCCTTTCCAAAATAATTGATACTAGGTTAAGTAAATGAATTTTGAACAAATTTAAACTAATTTTCTCTTAACCACCTCTCCTAGTGGGATCAAAGTGGGAGTTGGTCTAAAAAGAGAAACAAAAGTGAAAGAGTAAATTGTTTCTAAAGTTTTTTAAAACTTTTTTTGCAAGCGCATAAATTATTTTCTATAGCTTGAAGTAGAATAAAAGTATATTTAAACTTAAAGTTTGATATATATTTAGATGATAAAAGGCATAGAAGATGTCAACTCATGTTTTATTTTCATAAAAAAAATAAACATAATATCAGATAAAATAATAATAAAATTAATAAGGTGTGAGAGGAAGAAACATGTTTTTTTAATAGTTCTCTTATAATAAGATTATGTAAAGTTCTCAGTTGAAATAGTTCATTAGTTCTATATCTACATTTAACACAAGGGTTCTTTAATTATCACTATTTATGATGAGTATTCTTTCCTTATTTCTCTAAGTTAATTACATGAATATTTTTTAGGTAAGATTTCTCAAAGCTTTTACACGAATATTTTTTATATATATAAGTCACCATTGGTATAAACAAAAAAGTACTTACAAATAAAAGAAAATTGTTCAACTTAGTCTAGGATAATTTCACAAAGAATGAATACAAAGGTTTGATTAACTAAATCTAGTGTTCTCAATATATACAAAATGAATAGAGAGTTCATTAGAATAAAAGGAAAATAAATTGTTAAAGAATATTGCAACTTGTCTCTTATGAAGTGTTTTCTTAAATATAAATTTCTTTTTCTTCTTCTCTATATATACTAATAGACTTTCGCTAACCATTTCATTAACTTTTTTTTTCTTAATATCTCGATTATAAATATAAGTATATAAACTTTATCTTATAAATTAATTTTATAAAACCAAATTATATTTAAAATATACCTCTTAATAATTTATCGGTATATTATGTGAATGACATGGATCACTTAAATATTTTGTGTGAAACTCCTAATGATAATTTAATGTTTATCACTGAGGTTGTTTCTTTTTTTATTTGATTTCCCACTCTAGGAGTAATAACTTGGCTCAATTTTTTCTAATGTAGTCACTTCATTATTGGGACAGATATATTTGTAATAGATCATAATTCTAGTAAGATATAACATTTATTAAACGCAACAAACAATACAAAATTTGTACACCAATATAAAATCTATATAAATGATGTAGTTATAAACATTATACTCATGCAGGAGACAATGATTTTCTGCAAGACAAACGGTGTTTTCTAAACTTAAAGTAAAAACAAAAATTTGTGTTCTAAAGAAATCTTCAAATTGAAGTTTATACATCTAACATTATTTTACAGCTAATTTAAGTCCATGATTCTTGGAGATTTTGGCTTCTAAGCAAAAATCCTAAGTAGACCAAGCTATAGATGGAACGAAGGTGAGAGAATTGAATTGTATGGGAGCAATGACAATGAAGATAATTTGACTAATGACAAGTGGATAAGCCCCTAAAAAGTGCTTATTATCGAATTGTGTTCAACGCATTAATTAATTGCCTTTTAATGCTTAAGAAAAATATAAAAAAAATCTCTTGAGTTCTGAGCAAATCATCATGAACTATTTAAATTACCTGAGGGTTTTAGCAAGGGTAATCATGTTTTAGTGCTGTTATAAAAGCAAATATTGACTTGCATTTGCAAAGCAATGTAAAAAATAATTAAGCATGAATCCATATTAGACATAATGGTTGAAGTGGAGAGCATTAGGATGCAAACCAAAGTGTTTTGGGTAGAAGAGAACCAAAAAGGTCCACCATGTAATAAGAGACATCGCACTAACCCTAATTATGTTCTTATTTTTTTCTGAAAAAAAAAGGCAGAATGACAGCAATGGTTGAAGTCTGAAATTCTCTCAAGTGGAACCATTTTTAATTGCATATAATAATATTAAATTGAAGTCAAGTTTAAGGATCCAAAGCTAGATTATTATAATTATTAACATTCCTTTCACCAAGCAGCTGACTCAATGTCTTACACCATAGTGTTTCTTCCAAAGAACTTTAAAAAACTCCAATTGCTATTGTTCTTCCAATTAAACATCGTTTGCATGCGCAACTTGTTCAGTTTTTTGGGGCATATAATATCTGGCATTCAAATTAAATACTCATGTATAAGGATTGTGATATCATTATCAAGATGAATATGAAACTACCACTTCACCTGTTAGTGAAATCTAAAAGTTTTGACTCCCTCAAAATGATTTTTAACATCTTCATCAACATACACAGACACTTACTGTTACCATTCACCTTATCTATGTTACCACAGTACAGTTTCAGATTTTTTTTTGAATCAACAATGTTTCTGCAACTGTTAATAAAAAGACAAAAGAGCAAAAGGTTAGGTGGGTCATGCAGAGGGATTGTGGAGAAGGTGGCATGGAAAGGTCTTGCCACTTGCAAATAATGAATGATGGTGGCATTGAATTTCAATATATGTATAAATTTAACAGTTGATTTCTCCACTGTTTGATAGTTTTTTAAAAATATGAAACATTTTATTCCAGAGAATAGTTTGTTGCTATTATAAGATACGTGGGAGAATTTGGCACCCTACATTTAAAAAAGATTTAGTATTGGAGTTAGGAAGCAATCACTCACCTAAAACTATTTGTCTATTTGATTTGTCTGGTAATAAGACACAGTGATTTTAATGAGTTGACAAGTGTCTGAATTTTATATGTTTCATCTACAAGCAAATTGGTATATTTTGGGAAGATTATCAGCGAAATCAGACTTTCTAGTAAGTTGCAGATTTATTCAAAGGCACAAAGTAATCTATTCTGATTCTACCATTAACAGTAGATGCTTTGTAAATAATCTCTGCACATAGCACTTCATGTTCATCATGGTTTTCAAATCTAGATTCATTATTCATGCCAAAAGTAAACGGGTAGCAATCAAACAGGAAATCGAAACAAAAAATAATTAGTTGTTATACTGAATAAATGAGAGATTATTTTAGAAACTAAAAAATTTTTGATTTCTAAATTACTTTCTATTATCGTTAAATGGTTTCTAAATTGGTATCTTATTAGCAACCAATGTTTTTACTACCAAATTTAGAAACTAAATAATCAATAATTAAAATTTTGATAGCTAATTAGATACCAATTTAGAAATCATTTAACAATAATAGAAACTAATTTAGAAATATTTTTTTTTAGTTTTTAAAATGGTCTCTAATTTAGTTACTATATCAATTTATTGTTTTTTGTTTCTATTTCATGTTTTTCTTATAGTGTATAAGATATTTTATAGTATAAATATTTACAAGTTAATTTTATAAGATTAAGTTAAACTTAAGTTATTTTTTAATATAATATTAAAGTTATTTAAAGTCTATTTTAATGAGTATTTGTTGAGTTGATCAGATAATTTGTTATCGAACCATTCATTATATAGTTTTACACATAAATTGAAAACTTCAACATAAAAGAGTGTGTTAGATCCTACATTAAAAGAAAAGATATTTTATAATATATAAATGAATGCAAACATAATTTTATAAAGTTCAATTAGGATTAAAACTCACCTCTTAATAATCTTCTATAACAAAACTTTATATGATTCTAACTTTTCCTTTATGATCTTCAAGATAAATGGATTTTGATTTGAAGGAAACATAACATGTGTTCATGTCTTGATACTATTATTTCAGAACTTACTGAAAAGTGTTTTGGGAAGCAAAAGTTAGAACTAACTTTTTAGTAAAGGATGTGGAACAGATACAGTATATATTAATAGTTTGAAATGAATAAGATTTAAATGACATATGATAAAGTTTAAAGGTCCAAAAATTAATTAACTCACTTGACTCTGTATGATAGTTGGAGGTTAGATGAAAAAAAATGTTCTTTCAAAAGAGGAGGAGAAACTTAATTAGTTATAAGGTATTTGTTTCAAGTCACTTTTTCTTTAAATGTTATTTCCAAAATTATGTGATAAAATTAACATTCCAGATATTTAAAAAGAAAATATTTGGTTAGCCATTAAAATTTGTAGATATTTTTGTACGTTTCTATAATTAATAATTAAAACATATTTAGTTTTGTTATTTAAAAATATATAAGTAATGCATGTAAGGATACATTGTGGAATCGGTTATCGTTTTTATATTACAATACCAAAATAGTTTTTTATAATATAATTTTTTTAAATGGATTTTTATCAACTTTTATTTTACGTAATATTATAATATTTTTATAAATATGAATCAACATCAAATATTTTAATAATATAAAAATGTAATTTATGTAGGTTAAATATGTTTTTTATTAGTATTGTATTCTTACCAGTGTTTTTTAAAAATAATATTATAACATTATCAAATATTTTAATATTTTAATCTATACTGAAAATCTATTTATCATAAAAAATATCAATGGTTCATTCTAATAGTTTCTTTAAATAAATATAAAAACCTAAAATTTAGACTAAAACAAAATCAATTTCGCATAAACATACTGTAAGAAAATATATTTAATTCACTCTATAAAATTTAATTTTCAAAAACTAAGGTGACATTTTTATCTATGTTTTTATTTGTTAATTATAAACTTTTTACATTGGTTTCAATAATAAGTTTCTTACTACATTTTATACAGAAAATATTAAAAGCATTCTTCTCACAAAAATAATAAAAAAATATATAAAACCTGAAAATATAGTTTTACTAGAAATAAATAAATATAAAAATATTTGTTTCTTGACCTTCTGGAAGCATCAGATTTTCAGTATTTCCAGCTTCATTTTCTGGGAATTAAAAGAAAATCATTCGAATTATTATCTCTTCAATATGATGCAGTTACTATTACTTCTGCAAAATCTAATGATGACACCCGGTTTTGGTTATAATATCAAAACAAAACTACCCCTCTATTAATCGATTTCAGACCCTTCACTTTTTCCTTTTCATCATCAATAATAATAATAATAATAAAAATAAATTATGTGACTTTGAAAGTAAGAAAAATGTTCAGAACCATGTTCTGACAGATTACAAAAGTCAAGTGCATTTTTTCTTCTTATATGACTTAATTAGATTACAGAATTTAATTATTGACGTGGAAGCAGCTAAAGATGTTTACATTATGTACTAACAAAGTCCACTCTTACAAAATCTTTTTAAAACTATGTCAATAATCCATTTAATCAGATTCTAATATCAAAGATTAAAAAATTCATAAAATTATAATGCAAGTTTACATAAACAAATAAATGTGAACATTGAATTGAATCTGTAATTACAAAAAAAGTCAATGGAGTAATGGGATACATTTAAATGAACATTAGTCAAATTACCTAAATATTCAGGCTATGCAGTGATGGCAGCATTACTAATATCGAACCACCCCACCAACACATTCAATTAACAATACCCAACTTTTCCTTCTCTCTCTACATTACCCTTTTCTCATTTCAATTAAAACAAAAAGCCGAAATTATTGACATTTTTTTCTTTCTATTTTTTTTTTCTTACTTCCAAATAAATAAATATATTAGGAGGGGAAAATTAAAGTTGACAAATCATCGTGGAGAGCAATCAAAGAGCGACACGTGGAGAGTCAACCTTCATGTGTTGGGCACCCTCCGCTTGATCCAACGGCGGCCGTGGCACGCTTTACAATACCATAAAAAAAAAACAGGTTTAAAAATATTTTTTGGCGTGTTGACTTTTGTATTGAAAACGAGAATTTATGAGGGTCATTTAAATTTCACCTTCCATTTTTTGTCCCAAGACACAACAAACAAACACGACAACGCTCTCACCATCAGAATCATTCATCGCTCCCATCCGTGACCCTCCCACTCGAATCTCGTCCACTTGCCTCCGCCCGTGCACTCCACGCTCCACACAAAACGTACCCGAACATTGAACAAGATATCAAAACCGGACATAAACCTTTGAGTTTTACTTTATCTTCAACATAGTCAACGCCTCACTCCAAAAAAATCCCCCAATTTTTGTACATAAAATCACCAAGCAAAAAAGCAAGTGCATTTTCTTATTTTTTAAAAAACGCTATTTAAAAGTCAACGCCATCTCTCTCTAACTCTCTTCATCTCATCTCAACTTCAACTTCAACTTCTCTTTCTTCTCACATCTTCTCTCTCTCAAGTTCTTCATCTTCTCCACCAATCCACCATGAACAGAGTCCTTTAGCGAATAACCGCGAGAGAAACGTTGAAGCTTGTCTAATTTTTTTTTTCTTTTTTGGTGGTTTTTGTGTTCCGATGGGAAACGGCATAGGGAAGTTGACGGTGTGCTTCACCGGAAATAACGGTGGGGGTCGTCGGAAGCACGATATATCCATTTTAATAACAGAGCCTCTGGACGAGGGTTTGGGTCACTCGTTCTGCTACGTTAGACCGGACCCGACCCGGATATCGTCATCGAAGGTGCACTCGGAGGAAACGACGACGTTCAGAGCAATCTCGGGGGCGTCGGTGAGCGCGAACACATCGACGCCGTTATCGACGGCTTTCGTGGACTTGTACTCCTACGGTTGCATCGACCGAGCGGCGGCGTTCGAGAGTTCAACGTTGTTCGCGTCGCTTCCACTGCAACCGATTCCGCGGAACCTGCTGAACTCAGGGCCCTTCTCGGGGAACCTGGGCGGTGGTGGGTTTCCGAGCTCAGGCCCGCTGGAGAGGGGTTTCATGTCGGGGCCCATCGAGCGCGGGTTCATGTCGGGGCCCATCGATCGTGGGCTTTTTTCGGGGCCGATGGAGCGGGAGGGAAACGGATCGGATCATTTCCCGAGAAGCTTCTCGCACGGAGGGTTGGGTTTAGGTTTGGGATTAGGTTTGAGAGTGAGAACGAGGAAGGGTCGGTGGATTCGTGTTTTGCGGAGGGCGATTTCGAAGACTCTCTCTCGGGGGCAGAACTCGATTGTGGCTCCGATCAAAGGGGTAGTGGTAAAGGAGCCGGAGTGGATGGTGGCGGCGGCGGAGAAGCACAATGAGAATCTGAGCGTGAATTTGAGTAGTGAGGGGAGCTTGGAGGACGATGATTCTATGGAGAGTCAGAATCTTCAATGGGCTCAGGGGAAAGCAGGGGAAGATCGTGTCCATGTTGTTGTGTCTGAGGAACACGGTTGGGTTTTCGTGGGGATCTATGACGGTTTCAATGGACCCGATGCCCCTGATTACCTTCTCTCGAATCTCTACACCGCGGTGCACAAGGAGCTGAAAGGGTTGCTGTGGGATGATGGGTCTGCACCGGAAAATTCGATGCCTAAAGAGGACGTATTGCGAGGTGTCACAAACGTTGCAGGTGTTAAAGATGTAGATGCCTGTTTTCACTGTGTTGAGCAAGAAAATAACGACTGTTATAAGAGTACTAATAAGAAAGTTAGGAATTCGAGGAACAAGTACAAAGGTGCTGCGAATAAGTGGGAGGAGAATCAACGGAGGTGGAAGTGTGAGTGGGACAGGGAGAGGTTAGAGCTTGATCGGAGATTGAAGGAGCAACTGAATTTAAGCCGATCTGGGTCTGGTGGAGCAGTAAGTTCGATTAATCACGCGGATGTTTTGGAAGCTCTTTCTCGGGCTCTGAGGAAGACTGAGGAGTCTTACCTTGATGTTGCGGATAAGATGGTGATGGAGAATCCTGAACTTGCCTTGATGGGTTCTTGTGTTCTTGTAATGTTGATGAAGGGGGAGGATGTTTACGTGATGAATGTGGGGGATAGTCGCGCTGTGCTTGCTCAGAAGGCTGAGCCTGATTATTGGCTCGGCAAGATCAAGCAGGACTTGGAGAGGATCAATGAGGAAACCATGAATGATCTTGAATCTTGGGATGTTGATAGCTCCAACTTGGTTCAAAATCTTAGTGCGATTCAGCTTACTAAAGATCATAGTACTAGTGTTGAAGAAGTAAGTTCTTTGCCTCTGTTTGATTACTTTTTTTGGCAGGTTTTTGTTTTGTGCATGTCTTTATTGGGAGTATCTGGTTTCTATTTCAGGAAATCCAGAGAATTAAAAAGGAGCACCCGGATGATCCTTGTGCTGTTGTAAATGACCGTGTCAAGGGTTCTCTCAAGGTTACCCGAGCATTTGGTGCCGGATTTCTCAAACAGGTTGGTATCTATTGTTTACTGATATATCCAAATGTATTCAATTATTCATCCTACTTTACAGTCTTTAACATGAACGGCAAGGGAATCAATCAACAACGTATGGGATAATTCAATGGTTTTCATATTTTGCAATAACAAGATATACTCTCTTCCACATTTCTTTTTGTTGCCACATAAGGTTCTTTAGATCCAATAACTAGCCTGATCCTAGGAATATAAGGATTTCAAAAATTGTTATTGTTGGTATTTGTTGTGATGCTCAAATTAGATATCATTATTGTGGAGTGCAAAATTAGTCACATATTGGTAACGTGTTTCTTATCAGAAAATGGAAAATTGAACCATGAATTATCAGCGCATCTTTAGAAATCTGTGCAGCATGTTCTATCTATGCTCTAAATGGACAATATTCTGCATTTTCTTATTTCTAGTGGTAATCTTTTGCAGCCCAAGTGGAACAACGCACTTCTGGAGATGTTTAGAATAGACTACGTAGGAAACTCTCCTTACATCAGCTGCCTACCATATCTAAAACACCACAGATTAGGTCCAAAGGACAAATTTTTGATTCTATGCTCCGATGGGCTCTATCAGTACTTGTCAAACGAAGAGGCAGTGGCTGAAGTTGAGCATTTCATCACATTACAACCTGAGGGAGACCCGGCTCAGCATTTGGTTGAAGAAGTGTTATTTCGTGCTGCAAAGAAAGCTGGTACTGATAACAACAACCAGCAAAATCAATTTCACTTAAAAGATCTCACAACTGCATTTTACAAACTGATGTTTTTGGCATGTTCATTTTCAGGGTTGGTGTTTCACGAGTTGCTCGAAATTCCACAGGGTGATAGGCGCCGTTACCATGATGATGTTTCCATCATTGTTATTTCTTTGGAGGGAAGGATATGGAGATCATGTGTATAAATAAGTATACTGAAAAGCATATATATTATCATATACCAAAAAAAAGGAGGGAGAAGATATGAGATATATATGAGGCATCCTTTTTGCTGTTTTCCCCCTCCCTACTCACCTTTTTTGTGAAACACCAACTAAGCACAGAGCTTAGTTGTGCAATTAAGTGGGTGGTGAGGACTGTAAAGTTGTAAAAGCTGGATGATTTTGTTGATTATAACTCACATAAAATTGTAATTTTTGTAATAAAAGTCATTCCTTAATAATCTTTTGGTCGTGCAGAATGCACTAGCACCCTCCATCACTTTCTGCAACTATGGTTGGTAAATGGGGGGGCTAGTCATCTGTGCATCAGCATCTTTTTCCATTAAAAAAAATGCAACATATTCCAAAATGCCTACAACATGGCCCAAGCTTCATGCAGGTTTTGTGTTGCCTTTTGAATTTGATGTGGATGAAGCACTATTTGCAATGTGGCAGGCATTCTTTTTTGTGTTGCTATATTCGTTCAGCCAAATGGTCTTTTTTTTCTCCTTCTCTTACGTGTCTCGAATTTTAACCAGATGATGCTTTTGTTCTCTTGATGCCAATTTCTAATAAAAAAAAACATGTGGTGCGATTTCGTATTAGGCACGGTGTTTATCAGCATCAACTTTGAATTTTAGATTTTGACCTTAATTGTTTTTCCACCATTTAAGGGTTGACGACACTTACAAATTGCATACGAAAGGGTTCAATGAACAATGAATCGAAAGTAAGCAATCCCCACCAATTTAAGCATCAGTCCATTTTATGCAGTTCCCACCATACGTAACGTAAGTCTATTTAAAATCAATCTTTGACCAAATAATTTATAAAAGAGCATAAACAAAAGGTTGAATGCTATGTTTCTAAGGCGTTATGACGCTATATAGAATTAGAATTTATATACAAAATAATCGTTTTTTTATTTAAATTAGGGAAGATAATATGATGGACGTGACTTTGAGTTTCTTATTAAATATTTATTCATATGTTTTATATATATATACTCGTCTTCATATCTGCCTCTTACTATTTTAGATATTAATTATATCATTTTTTATACTGAAAAAATTTAAGTATATACTGAAAATATACTTATTAAAAAATTCAAAAACATAAGAATATTCAATAAGCATGGACGTATTCAATATTTTTTTTTATCTCAATAATAATTTAAAATTACTGTAATTTCATCAAACTGATTAATATTTAAATTAAAAATACACGGTTGCGAACAATAACATAACCTGGTCAATTTGTACACTTTCCACGAAAAATATTTTAATTTTTTTTTCAAGGGTAAAATGATAATAATTAAATATGATATATATTTTCTCTCATCTGATTTGTTTAATCAATCTGGAAAAGTTTTTTTTGCATTTAATTTTAACAAATAAAAATGAAAATTTCCCTTTCATTTTTTTCCTACTCATTTATTGATTTTTGAAATAGTTGAAATTGAGAATTAATACTGGTAATCCTTGTAAAGACACGTGGGTGTGTTATTTCTTCTACTACTTATACTATGGAAATCGGAAATTAATTAATTAAAAATTGTAGAAACTGGTAGCTACCATTTATGGAGAATTAAATGAATACTATCTGTCACCTTATAACTGTCATTAAATTTCATGCACTGTTCCTTATGCACTCATTTTGATGCATTAAATCTAGTGTTTACTCATTCTCTCTCCCTCACCATACAATAAATAAACAACCTCATCATATTAATTTAATAAACAAACTCCTTTTTACTTTATTTCTTTTTTTATCCAACATAGTTAGTTCCATATTTAGATAACAAAAATATATAAAGTTTCATGTTTGTATCAATCAATCTTAGACTATGTCCAGCTTAATTTCTTCATCTCAATAAAGTTTTTTAATTTATATATATATAGATAGATAGAGAGAGAGAGAGAATTTCTTTCATATTAAAATTATTTGATACCTCATTTATGTGAATCAAAATTAATATAATATATATTTTTCAAAATATATTAAAATATGACTAATTTGATGACTAAAAAGCTGTTATTCAATTTTAAATGATGATATAAAATTATAATTTAGTTTAATTGTTAGATTGATAAAAGTCACTCTTTTATATAAATTTATTAATGTATGTAATGTTTAATAAAAATTGTGTTGTGTTATTTGCCAATTTAATTGTTAAATACAATTTTATATCGCAATGATTATAATTATTCATGTTAAGTTTTATTAAAATTGAAAAATAATAATTAAGTGATCAAACAATTCACATGTTAATATATTTTAAAAACGAATTATTTTCAATGCAACAGTGACTTTTTTTATAAAAAAAAATCTAAGCAAGTGTAATATTTGATAACGTCTCGGACACTCCTCTTAAATGACGTGTCGGTGTCAAATACTCGTATCGGACACTGACACTTGTATAACATTTGCAGAACAGTGAAGTGTTTAATTCAAAAAATATTTGTGGAATTTTTGACAATTATAGTATGATTCTAACACAATTTTAAAAAGGAAAAATATATTAATTGTATAAATTTTTATTATGATTATAAAAATAAAACAAATTTTTTTAACCAATCATAAGAAAACATATTTATTCTCCAAAAACAAACTTAAAACATACTTATGCACATAAATCTTATTATCAATTTTTTTTTTTTTTATATATATCCCGTTTCCTAAAGATTATACGTATATCCGTCGTGTATATTAATATAACTTTAATTTCTCTATACATGTAATTATTATTTTTTAAAATACACGTCACTAAATAACAAAAAATAAGACGAAAGGAATATAATAACCCATTGAATGTAACGCAATTACATCAATTGGTGCTTAGTGCAAAGTGCTGATTATGTATATATCCCATTCGATCAATTATGTTTTTGTTGTTTCACAAGAAATTTCTGTATTTTGTTCCAAAACTCACAATCTGCTCAATTCAACAACTGAAAACTGAAAATTTTGGTAGAAGACGGTCTTTGGGGCTAAAAAGTTAAGAGGAACGTGCCACAACTAAAATCATTCTTCAATCAATTCGGGCGAAATTTCCAATGCCCTAATGGCTCCTTAGAATAAAGTATATTTGATTTCCTCTCACGTATCTACATTTCAAAATGTGTGTATATGAAGATATTCTAAACTTAATTAAACTTTATAAAACTATATTTTTAATGTGAAGTCTAAATTTATCTATAATGAATTTTTTATCACACTTTTCTTTCATATCAAAGTTACAATACATTAGACTATATATATGTATAGAAAACTCAGAAAGTCTCATGAAGCATGGTTCTTTGGACGTAACCTGGGTTCACCCCCTTTTAGCATATAAAGTACGATACTGTGTTGATGGGCTTAAACTCGTAACATATTAAAAAAGATTACCAAAATGACATGAATAGAAAGCATATATTATAATTAAGAAAGATGAAAATGGAGAAGGTATTGTGGTCCACAGTGTCATGATTTTGACATATAAACCTTCACGCACGTACTTATAACCCTTCTGGAAGGAGGGAAAAACTTTAAACTATGACTTATTCACAATAATCAAACTCAAAAATTCAAACCCTCCAAGTGATGACCCCCAAGATCTTGACTTTTTCTCACGTACGCGATTGTGATTTCAAATACTGGAAAAGAAAATCAAAACCTAAAGTAATTGCAACTTGACAAAGCATGTGCGAAAATTTATAAAATTTCTCTATGCAAAGTCCAAGCACCAAAGTCACTCACACTTTGTTTTCATAAATCAGTGTACGGTTTAAATCCATTATTTTTTCCTCAGAGCATCAATATTGCCGCAGTTTCACGTCATTTTGATAATTAATAGTGTTGAATTTGGTGTATGGTAGGATTAGTTGTAACTTGTAATAACTCGCTTGTTTTACTTGTCCCAACTCAAACCAATACCACTTTCTCTTCTCACCTTTTTCTTCACAATGTTCCATCACAAATGAATTAAGTTTAGATATGTCCAGTATCGTTGAACAAAACTAGCAGCAGCAAAATGAGCACGCCCTTGTTCCATGAATTCAAAAAGCAAGCTTCTTTCTACCTCAAGGAAAAAATCAAAACTGCTAGATTAGCTCTAACAGATGTCACCCCTGCAGAACTGTAAGTCTAATTCTTTTTATGAGATCATCGATGAGATTTTGATTTGTTATTTTGATCAATGATCACCCTTTAATTTGTTTCATAACCAATACTAGTTCTAGGATTTCTAATACATCCTCTCTCTTTTTTTCCTGTGTGGATGTGTTTTACCATTTGCAGGATGACAGAAGAGGCAACTAGTGGAAATCCTCTAGATTCCAGAACTCTCAGATCAATTTCAAGGGCTGCTTTTGAGTTAGATGATTATTGGAGGATTGTGGAGATTCTGCATAAAAGGTGTTTCCGGGGACCCTTTTTTTTGCCTTAGCATGTTTCCTGTGTCAATTAACCCATCATGGATGAATGACTTACAAATCCAAAACAGGTTCCTGAAATTTGAAAAGAAGAATTGGAGGGTCTCTTACAATTCCCTGACCGTGCTTGAGCACCTGTTGACTCATGGACCAGAGAGTGTTGCAGAGGAATTTAAGAGTGACAAAAATGTTATCAGCCAGATGAGAAGTTTTCAGTATATTGATGACACTGGGTAAGTGGGTATGTTCTTATTTTTGCATCTCTTGCCTAAAAATATATGCTTGTTAATTTTCTTCCTCTTGACACGGGTCCTGCAAAACAAAATGAGTGCATTTTGATGTTTGTAGGTTTAATTGGGGGCTAACTGTCAGAAAGAAATCAGAGAGGATAGTGAATCTGCTGGAGGAAGTAACTGTTCTAAAGGAAGAGAGAAAACAAGCTAGAAGGTTATCTAGAGGAATTGAAGGTTTTGGAAGTTTTTCCCATCGGTCAACTCCAGCACAAGGTATTCTACGTGAGAAATCAATGCCAATCACACTCAGGAGATATGACTCGGACTTGAATAACCATGAAGATCAGGAAAACAAGTCCTCTTGTTCTAACAATGGTGTGGATGTGGACACAGTAGCTGTGAAATCTCCTGGCCATCAAGGTGGAACTTTCGAGTCCTTGGATAGTGTGGAAGCCAAGGGATACCAGAATGATCTAGGCAACAGTCAAATGCTTCAGAAATCTGAAGCAAATGCTAAAGAAAACAAGGACCCTAGTAAGGAGGAGTTCCATCTATGGAACATGAAAGGGGAGTCCAAATCCCTTTTGGATAGTGGCGAAGAAGATTCCAGGCTTGGAATCATCAAAACAGAAGATGATCACCCCTTTAATTCTACTGAATTGCATGGCACTGCCTCCTTGCTTTCTGCTAGAGAGGGAATACTACAAGGGTGTTGAAACAATTTGAAGATTTAAATGAAGCCAACAAGTTCCAGTTGTCTGCAAATTGCATTTTCCATTCCTGAATATTGGTAACTATCGTGTTACTGCCAGAACTTCCCCTCAATATCACGGTTTGCTACTGAACAAAGATGACAGTGTTTGCCATTATGTAATACATTTCTCCATATTTTGAATCTATTGAGATAAATTTTCATACTAGTAGAAAAAATATGATGAGTTAACTGGTTTTAACCTTTAATAAAATTCTCTCGTTTCACTCCTCCAAAATTGGAGTGATCAATTAATTTTCACTTAGAAAAGTATTAAGGAAATAATAATTATAAAATTATATGCAATTATTGTATGCAATATTTGACGATATTGTACCCAATTATATGCAATTAATTTAATAATTATAGAATCTCATGATTAGTATCCTAC
>Ga0123342_1005701_pt1 | contig 17828 bp, 13 predicted proteins | sample Turbeawhitnodule_FD_89960 | JGI IMG/M metagenome (GOLD analysis project Ga0123342, IMG submission 89960) | Root nodule microbial communities of legume samples collected from Mexico - Turtle bean Mexico white nodule | ecosystem: Host-associated > Plants > Roots > Nodule | place: Mexico: Nepantla...
AAGGTTTGTAATTTTTTTCTTTCTCTTATCATTGTTTATCAATATACTAACTTTTACTTTTTATTGAATTATAGTGTAATAAACAACTAGGAAGCTATGAGTGTGGCTATTACATTATGCAATAGGTGATTACCATTATAAGACTAGGTGTTAAAACTGGTTGAAAGAGGTAACATGATATGTTAAATCATTTTTATAATTCTTGAACATATATGTATCTAAAAACAAATTTATGTCAACTATATTTTGCAATGCAGTTATTCACGAAAGAAATACCAATGAATTCGGAAGCCATGTCATATATGAGACATTTTTGGTCCACATATTTCATAAATTTTTATAACTTTAGGATAGCTGATCAATAGTGTAGGGATTATATGTAATTTGATTACGTGTTTGTAATGTACATTTTGATTCTCTCAATTTATCTCTATATTTATGTATTTGTCTGGCTGGGTACATTTTGATCAATATATAGGTTAATTTTTGGGACAAAACAGATTGCACTAAAAAAACCACTATTTACAAGTGCGGTTATTTACCAAAGCCGCATTTGTAAATCAAGTGTATGATTTACAAATGCAGCTATGGTAATAGCCGCATCTGTAAACCCTAAACCCCTAAACCATGTCACCTCATTCTAAAGCATATACAAATGCGGCTATTTGAAATAGTTGCACTTATAAATAGTATTTACAAATGCGGCTATATACCGCATTTGTATCTCTCTGATTTACGAATGCGTGCTGATCAAATGCGGCTCTATAGCCGCATTTGTAAATGTAAAATAATTGCACTTGTTTGGCATTTCTACGCTAGTGCTTGTGCGTGAAGGCAGAACAATGGTGAAGGGCGAGCGGAAAAGGGCAATGGTAGCGGCTAGTAGCGACAAACAAAAAAATGGTGGCACCAAGAAACCAATGAAAACAGCGGTGGACCAATGAAACAATGAAGTGATGGCAGCAAAGAAAACCTTACCAATGGAGGAGACAAACAAATAAGAGAAACAAAAAAGAGAAACCAATAACCAATGGAGGAGAATGGAATGGAATGAATGAATGGTGAAGGAGAAAGAACTTACAATATTGAGCGAATGTCGCAACGGAGATGAAGAAGAAGCAAAGAGCACGAGAGTAAGAGTAGTGAAAAGACAAACGAAAACAAAAGCGCAAGTGGTGCGCTTCGAATTAAAGTAATAAAATGACTCTAAAACGGTGGTTCTTAGGTGAAACCATCGTTTTAGACCAAAGTTGCTTGATGTAAAACGACAGTTATGGGTGAAACCTTCGTTTTAGATCAAAGTATTTGGTGTAAAACGGCAGTTCCACCCACAACCGTCGTTTTACACTAAGCAACTTTGATCTAAAATGACGGTTTCACCTAAGATCATCGTTTTACACTCGTTTTAATTTAAAAAAATGTCACCACGTTTTGATAAAAAACGTTTAACAATAAAAGCGCAATGAATTTAGTAACATAAATGAGCTTTTTAACACCAGTGAAAAATTGGTGCAAAGGTTGTGATTCAAAGCAACATTAAAAACAAGACTTACCCCTTTTGAAAGAATATATGATCATTTAACTCGTTAGAAGTTCATTGTTGTTTGTGTGATTTGTAGAAGTCAAGGTGTCTAACAATGTCTTTGAACTTTATTAAATAAAATTATTACACATAACTAATTATATAGCTTTCAGAGTTAAATAGAGTGTTAAAAAATTTCACATGTGTAGATGATAACACTATTGTACACTATCTAAAACTAGCGTCAGAAAGAGATCTTGTAGAAGATACTACGGATCTAGTAAATTATGCAATTGTATTGAGTTCAATTTCCTACTTTTAACTTCTTTATTTATAGTCGTTATATTTAAAAATCCATGCTTCACATGAGTGGAAAAAACAAGTAGATATTCAATTACACGTTAGGATATAAAACTACATAATATAGATATCTAAATGAATCTTTACGTACTAACCATTGCTCAATTAAGTGATTAGAAGATTATCTTTCCTTAATTATCTCAGCTGACTAATATATAAACAAATTAAGAAATTTTGTTATGAAAAAAGTCCACTTGATTAGGATTAGCCATAATTTAATAAAAGTTTTACATAAACAAAGATTTGACAAAAAAATATTTCAGTTGGGCATTAATAAAATGCCTATATATATTTCTACGAACTATTATATTCAATATTTGAATCTGTTCATGATCACATCAAACCATTTTTAATTGAGTTTCAATTTAACAAATGTACAGTTGGTCTGCACGGTACACAGTACACTAGTTACTATATTTTTATTTATTTTCATAGGGTCGTAGTGTTGTACACCTAGGGTTTATAGGGAAAAAAATTGTATTATTGGTCCTGCATACTTGGAAATAAGTCCTGGCTGGCAACAGGAAACAAAGATCTAAAAAACAAAATCAATGGTTTTTTAATAACCTGATAAAAAACCAAACACAAATTTGGAAATGAAAAATGTTATTCTTACACTATTTTAGGACATAATAAAGTGAAAGAAAGACAGAAATAAACAACTGCAATATGCAAAAATAATGTGATGTTATAAAAAAATGAGTCAAAAGAGATAGAACTAAAGTAGTATGGAAATATATAAATATTATTCTTGGTTTGAAAATAATGTAACCCCAACCAATACAACCTCAAAAATCAAAATCTCTTCATGTATAAATACCCTTGTTTTCCATTCTAACTGCACTTGTTCTGTAAGCCTCTGCCTCCTCTGTCTCTCTCTGCTTCTCTCTCCATTGCCCTCATTATATACTCAGCCACTACCATGGGTGCAGCTGAAGTAATGCCTGAAACTCCCCTTCAAGCAGTTCCTATCCTTTCAAGAGAAAGCAGTTTTTCATCTTCACCAAGAAGGTACTATTTTCAATATGGAAAAAAAAAATCTTCCATTCTCTTTGTGCATTTTTAGTTTTGTTTTCTTACACATAAAAAAAATAGCTATTTAAAATGCTGGCATGCTTTTGGCTAAAAGGGAAGTTTTGAGAGTTATATTGGAAACGTATAGTCCCTTATCCTCAATTTGTTCTGTTTTCCTCCAAAATGAAGAAAAATCATGCCACCCCAAAAAGCGAATCACTACCTTTAACTTAAGTGTACCAATTATGAACAATCTGAACATTTTGTTGACAAATCTAATTGTACATTGCATTGTAAACTTCTGAAAGAGTTACAAACCATAGAGACCATGGTACTTCTCTTTCTGACTATAATCATTGTAATTAGGACCTTTTATCGGGAACTCTGAAGTATTCTTACATTATTTTCTTTAAGATTGTGTTATATAGGAATAATTTACAATTAATGGAAGTAAAAATTGTAAATGTACTTTTGAGGGGGAAAAAACTTAAATTTATGAAATTTTTGAAGAAACTGTTGATATGATTGTAAACTGTTTGATGTTATGTGGTAGGTTGGAGGGAAAGGTTGCTATCGTAACAGGGGGTGCGAGAGGGATTGGTGAAGCAACGGTGCGAGTGTTCGTGAAGAACGGTGCAAGGGTAGTGATAGCGGATGTTGAGGATGCACTTGGCACGATGCTGGCGGAGACCTTGGCCCCTTCAGCCACGTACGTGCACTGCGATGTTAGCGTGGAAGAAGAGGTTGAAAATTTGGTGAGTTCAACAGTTTCTCGGTACGGTCAAGTGGACATAATGTTCAACAATGCAGGGGTGTTGGGGAACCAGTCCAAGAACAAAAGCATTCTGAACTTTGACCCCAACGAGTTCGACCGTGTGATGCAGGTGAACGTGAAGGGCATGGCCTTGGGGATCAAGCACGCTGCAAGGGCCATGATTCCTAAGGGGATTGGGTGCATCATTTCCACTGCTAGTGTTGCTGGGGTCATGGGGGGGCTTGGCCCACATGCTTACACTGCCTCAAAGCATGCCATTGTGGGGTTAACCAAGAACACTGCTTGTGAGTTGGGGAGGTATGGAATAAGGGTGAATTGTATTTCCCCCTTTGGAGTTGCCACCAACATGCTTGTGAATGCTTGGAGAAGTGGTGGCTGTGATGGGGAAGAGGGTGATGATGAGGGAATCAATTTTGGGTTGCCATTTCAAGAGGAGGTGGAGAAAATGGAGGGGTTTGTTAGAGGGCTTGCCAACTTGAAAGGACAAACTCTAAGAGCCAAAGATATTGCTGAGGCTGCACTCTATCTTGCTAGTGATGAATCCAAGTATGTTAGTGGTCATAATCTTGTTGTGGATGGTGGAGTCACCTCCTCAAGAAACTGCATTGGTTTGTAACTTCTTGTGTTTACCTTATTCCCCCTTTTTTGAATGTAGGATCCACCAGTTTGTAAAATTATTCATATAAATGTAATTGTAGTTATTTTTATTATTTTACTCTTATTATCACATGTTAGAAACTTAATTATAATTATGAAGCAGTGTGAATTAAAAGAAATCCCAAATTAAATTGAAATAAACAAGTTGAATAAATCATAAGTGAAGTGAGACAAAATATCTAAGTATCTAATATCTTATAGTGTTTTTTTGTTTGTTTTAGTATTTCTTAACAAATCAAGAGTAAATCATTATTTAAGTCTACAATATGCATTTAATCAGCTACGTACAGGGAATTTAATCAGGTACTTATAGTAAGATTTTTTACTTATTTATAAGAATGAAACTCCAAACTTTAATTAAAAAGTTTAAATTTAATTTAGATCAACATATAATGCTTACGTAAAACGTGAGATTCATATGTTTGTTAATTGTTTAATTTTGGTATTTAGAAGGAGATATGAAGAAGTGACAGAACTTGTCTAGTTTGTTACATGAGAGTTACAAAAATGTATTAAAAATATGTTTTTTTTATCAATAATAAATAAATTAAATATTTTAAAGATACTTCAATTTTTATAAAAAAAAAATTGTTTCTCTTATCACACCATTAACTTGTATTAAAGGGAAAACAAGTTTATCGGCACCAAGACCAACCCAATATGCAGAATCTCTACCACCAACATTGGTACTACACAAAAATCCACTCACTCTTACTGCTGCATGTACAAAAGCTACTCCAAATATATATTGTTATATTGTTGGAGATCCCAACTAGAGATTAAAAAATTTCATACTATATAAGCAAATATAAATGAGATGAGTCGATTTTATGGAGTTGAGTTAGGTTTAAAGTCTATCTCGTAATATAGTATCAAAATCATTTCGAACATATCTCGATTGTTTGTTGTGTTTATCAAGCCACTCACTATCAGGTCGTTATAGGACTACCATAATATGTTATCCCAGATACGAACTGTCACTCTCGACTTGAGTTAGACTTAAAGTACACTTCGTAATAAACATAAATGTAGTTAGAATATATCACCACTTGCTGCATCTTGATCTTTTTACTCGATTGCTGTCATGGTTTTACCATATCCACTGCATTACTCCATCTAGAGATCTTCTCCCATCCCCAAAATCAAATAGGGAAAGAAAACAGCTTCAGCAGTTCCATACAGCAAGCAGAAAATTGTGCATAACGTCCCTGCCATTTCAAGCATTATCCCTTGTTAACACCGCTCCAGTCCAAAGTTTTGGCAGCAGTGTGCATATCTCCCATACTCCTACACTTGGTTTTTTGTGTTGTTTATCTCATATAATGGATTACTATATCGATATAATTGATTTTGTCATTGCTAGAAAATCCTTCCTAACTGGTGAAGTGTAGAGGTTCATAGGTTAGGTTGTTTTCAAATACTCGGTCTACATCATGCATAATAAATTTCTCTATTCTCTCTCTAGTGGAGTTATATTAAAAAATAGTTTGATGGGTTTATTGCAACAGTAAAATGAGCTTTTAGTAGCATTTATTTTTTCTTTTAAAACCAAATAATATTTTTTACCAAAAGTATTATACGCTTGATTTTATAATATTTTCTAAAACTACTATTTTTTTAAGACAACTTTATTGCATCATTATAACTAAAGATATAAGTTTAAATTTTTTTATTTTATAAGACCATAAAATATGTTGATATATATACCTTAATATTTAAATAATTTAGATTTTGAATAAAATTATAAAAAAATATATGTCCCAAAAGCATCTCTTTATAATGATAATTAAATAAAAAATATTATAATATAAATTTATATTGTGTTATAGTAAATGACAATTCAAATTTAAAAATGAAGTCAGATGATTAATTCAAAAAAAGTAAATTAAAACATTAACAGAAAATAATTCTTAGCTAAATTTAAATGTGGAACAAGTAGTAGTCAAATAGAATGACAAGTAGAATAAAAAATGTTGTAAATTTAACTGAGGAGCAAGTTGTAAATCACATAGGATACGACCTTAAAATTAACTACTAAAATTATATTATTCATAAACATTAATAATATACAGTATATATTTTGATATCTTTATTTTTTAAATAATATAATATAAAACTAGTAGTTAATTTTAAAATTGTATCTCATATAGAATAAATAAATTAAAAAATATATTTTATGGGTCTCTCAACCTTTTTTATAGACATGAAACATTTCCTCTAACCATAAACTTCTTACCTATTGCTACCTATTGATTGCGAACCAAGTAGAATAAAAAATGTTTTGAGGTTGAAGAATTGTTCGATACATAGTCACATCCTGAGTTATGTGTCAAATATATATATAGTATTTGATTAAATTAAGAAGGTAACTTCTCACAACTTTCCTTAATTGGTTGAATCCAGGTATCATTGAAAATTTCAAAACCATGCCACCACCTGGCTGATATGGGTTGGTTTGATAGTTTATGAAAGGTCAATCATCTACCATTTACTAGTATTGTTTTTCTTTCCTTAAAGGTCTGGTCCTAGTTAAGGTTGGGAATAAGGTGCAGAGAGAAATTATTAATCAAATATCAAGTAGATGAATCTCTTTTGTCAGCTTTCAGACAAATAAAGATTAATATTAAACAGCAATTGAGTAAGATTAAGAGGGTTTCGTACCTTTTATTAGTTGGTGGCTGATCAGTGTCAGTGTTTAACTAAAAGTTAAGCATGAAGCAGACAGCATTAACTAGCTACCCACTCACTAATACCTTCTTCATTCATTCACACAGCTGCTTTTTATTAGGGGATTAATTTATTACAAAAGTGCAAGATGTAAGACTATTTAAGAGAAATAAAATACAGGTGTAACATATATTTTTAATTAAAATTAAATTCTTATTACAATACTTTATTATAAAATTATATATTGATGTTTTAACTTTTTTTATTCTAAATTAACTAATGTTTTACAAATTTCAACTCTCATTTTCAAATATATTTCTATCCACAACTTATTTAAACACTCCAACAAAAGAAATAAGTTACATTTACATCTTATAAGAAATAAGGATATTTTAATTAAATAAATATATTAATATTTTAGACTAATTGAATATTCCTTAATTTATGCACACTAAAATATAGCATTAAAACTTGGCATGAAAGATATTTTAAATAAAAATTAGTCCTGGAAGGGATGCACTAAAAGTTAGCCTTTAAGAAAAAACTAATTTTCATTATAATCACCTAATTTTGTCCATTTTACGCTTTAATGTAGTTTTTATTAAAAAAAACAAATAAATTCAAAATACTACTAATAGCTTTCTGTGATCCTGTACACATTTGATAAAAATCAAATGTTATAAAAATACAATTAACTTAAAATAAGGTAAAGTAATTGAAAAGCTTAAATTTGGTAATATTGTCAGTATAAGTTAAATTATTAACTAATTTTATAACATTTTTTATAAGACTCTTAAAGTAGTTAAATAATAATAAGTTTCAAACATATAATAATCTACCATTAATTGATAACATGAAGCTTTTCTCTTAATCAATCATTACTTAATTTGTATTTTAACCTTTGAAGATCCAAGTTGGTATCTATCTAGCCTGTCATGGGGATGACATTGATCATAGACAAAGGTTGTGTGATTGATCTCATGAATCTCATGACATTGGTAAACAAAGTCATTGATACTTGACAATTAGAAGAAGAGGAAGAAGAAGAAAAAAGTGGGTGGACAACCAGAAAAGGTGGGACAAAGATGAAGGAGCTGGAAGCATGCCATTTTAAAAATTTCAAGTTGAAGATCTTGTGCAAGCAATTTCTGACTCGTATCTTGTTTTGGACCACTCTCTTACCTAATCCATCAACATTCAAAAGCCAAGTTGCTAACTATATATTAAGAGTGTCTTTGTTTAAGGTTAGCACATTGGAAGCCATTTTTACTCCAAATCTATACTTTATTTGTGTTTTAATAGAGATTGTGTTGAACAAAAAAAATCTAATTCCTTATAATATATACTTAAATTTTTGTTGAAAGGAATACTCAGATTTAGTAAGTGACAATATCTTAAGAAAGATCATCTCTAAATAAGATATCCATAAAAAGTTCTTTTATGTAATTGAATTCAATTTAAAACACTATCTAACTATGATACCATTGCGAACTTGGTATATATATATTCTGATAGTTAATAACTAAGAACATGTTGAACGAGTAAACAATTATTACAATTAGTTTGTAAAGAAATATAAAAATAACCGAATAACTGGGTTTGATTAATTTTTTATGCTGAAAATGAAAAAGTTGCTAGGTTAGGAGAATAACTACATTGTTTAATTAAGGTTCCCTTCTTATAAACTTAATTGTTCGGCATGTTCGGCCTACGACCCAATTAGGCGTGTTATGCCATAGTCCAAACATATGGGTCTCTGGCCGATCAGTCAGAGTGGTACATGTTGAGCAAACCATAATTCTAGAAATTGGCCCAAATATGATAAGACCCATTATCTCCAAACGAACATTCTCTTTTGGTAAAATTAACATGGCCCAAACACCAAAGATGTATTTTATCTGATTCAGTTAGCCGTTTGAAAGAGGAGAAAGAAAAGAGACCTAGTGAGAGACGATACTCTATAAAGATATAACTCCAAAATATAAGGGAGAATGTTAACAGATAAAGTATGCAGTTACCAATGCTTGACGACTACTATAAAAGGGCCCTGAGACCCTATCCACCAGGTAAGTGGATTCTAGGCTTTTTACACTACATTCTAATATATAAGTGCTCTCACTGACTTGATAGTCGGAGTGTAATCAACAGGTGGAGCACCCTCCGTTGGAATTTGCGACAAAGACAAAGTGAGATAATAACCACCATTATTGGTCGACCCAGGTCAGTCAGCAAGAACATTTGGCGCCCACCGTGGGAAAGATAAAATTGATCCCTCTAGCTACCAACACGAGTTCATCCACACCAATGCACGAGATGAGAAACACGAGACAAGGAACTTAGGTGCCTGACGGAGATGACGTCCCCATGTTGCAACAAATTAAGGAGACGACGAGAGTCCTCCAACAAGCTAATGAGAATCATCGTAGGGAGCAAGACCGCCTTCGAGAAGAATTACAAACTGCACAAGAGCGTCTCCGGGAGGAGGCTCGGGTCGAGCGTGATCGGCTTAGAGAAGAGGCACGAGCTGAGCAGGCGCAATTGAGGGACGAGGCCCGAGCTGAACAAGAGTGGCAGAGAGAGAAAGCCCGAGCCCACCAAGATCATCTCCTAAGGGAAGTAAAAGCATACCGTAAGATGATGGAAGAAACTGCACGGGTAAATGAGGAGCTACAAAAGGCTAATAAAGAGTTGTGGAGGACCATGCACAAACAACAAAGGTGAAATGTCCACTCTTCGGATCCGTCTTGAAGGGATGATCCTCAGCCTTTCTCTAGGAAAATAATGGACGGGCCCATCCCGCCGGAATTTCTTACCCCGAAGATGACTCCTTCTACAGGAGTGGAGGACCTTAAGAGTCACATAAAGGCGTTTAGGACCCAGATGATCATATCAGGCGGTTCAGATGCTATTCGTTGTAAGATGCTCATGGGAACATTCATGGGAATGACCTTCCACTAGCAACATCCCGGATGGACATATAACGTCGTTCCAAGAGTTTTCGCGAATCTTCAAATAGCAGTTCTCAACCAACAAAGGCGACCCCGTTCGACTACCCAACCTGTTTCATATCAAACAAAGGGAGGGCGAATCTTTGAAAAACTATCTAAATCGTTACTACGCCTTCTTAGTTCAACTCCCAACACCAAACAAGGAGATGGTCGTTACCGCTTTCGTAAAAGGCATGTGGGCAAGCCCTTTTAGTGACTCCCTCATTCGAAATCGGGTTGAATCCATGGACGAGGTCAGGAAACAATTTGTCTCCCACACAGAAGTAGTGGAGGTTGTAATAGTAAAAAACAACAATTGACAGCCCAAGCAGGGGGAGGTACAAGGAGAACGGGCGAGACCATCGCTCAAGGAATACCGATACATCCATGAATCGGCGCTACAACCAGAGATACATCCCTTACGTAGTGAGAAAAGGTGACACCAAAGAAGGAACAAAGGGAGAGGTACCCAAGCCGAGGTTTTGAGTTTCATACAAATCCCTCATCACCAAAGAAAGTGTGGCAAAAAGGTTGCTTTTTCAAAGAGGACAGACCGAGTGTTGGACGGACAAAGAGACGACTGATGCGAGTTCAACCGCGCTCGAGGTCACGACACCAAAAAATGCCTCATGTTGGCCTACCAATTAAAGAAGTTGGTAAGTGAAGGGCATCTAACCATATGTATCGATGAAGATACGGAAAGAGAAAAGAGGGGAGACGCAATAAAGGAAAAAGACCATGAGACACCGATCCTAGGAGATTTTAACACCATTTTTGGAGGATTCTATGGAGGGGGAACCTCGACATCTAGCCGAAAACTTTACAACCGAAATGTGGAAGCCAGGAAGTCTGAGTCTATCACGGTCCCCTCTCTATGTTTTGCAGCCTCAGACTCTGAGGACGTGTTTCCTCACGAGGACAACCCTATTGTCATGTCGATCATCACCATGAGTCAAATTGTGCATAGAATCCTTGTGGATCAGGGGAGCTCGACCGATGTGATGTATTGGGAGACGTTCCTGGGATTACATATCCCATTGGACCAGCTATGACCTTATGAGGGTTGCTTGGTAGGGTTCACAAGCGATCAAGTGGAGGTTTGAGGGTACGCTGACCTCCGAACAACCTTTTGGATGAGCATGCAGCTGCGACCATTGTGATAAGGTACATTGTAGTTAATGCACCCTCTTTATATAACCTGCTCTTAGGGCGTCCATCCCTGAACCAACTGAAAACGGTCCCCTCATCCTATCATATGAAAGTAAAACTACCCTCGCCAGAAGGGAAAGTCATCATTATGAAAGTAGACCAGAATATAGCTCGGAAGTGCTACGAAAGTAGCCTGAGGAACAAAAGAGGTACGTATATGGTGGCTACCACTCACGGAGAACCTGCAATTGAGATAAATCACGTCCCCCATGGGGAAGGAGACCAGCTAGGGAGGTTAGAGAAATAGAGATAAATGGGAAGAAGTTCAACCTCGGAGCTTCATTTCCCAAAGAGGTGGAGGAAAAGATAACATAAGTGATTTCCAGGAACATGAATGTTTTTGCATGGTCGTCAGCCGACGTGCCCAGGATTGATCCGAATTACCTATTGTTCTCATCGGTCGACCTCGGATGGATTGAATGGGCAAGCTCTTTTTCTGATTTGTCTCCAATTAGTGTTTCAAGGTACTTGGTGCTCCACTGGGACAAAGGAGGCTCTACCTGTTGATCACACTCCGACGATCAAGTCAGTGAGAGTATTCAAAAATATCAAATCAGTTTCAGTCTCAAGTATGTCAGAAACAACACATCTTTACTTGGGGTTTCAAGCCCCTTTTATAGATATCCCTTCAACGGTTTTCTCCAATCTCAACAGAGCAATATTTCAACAAGGAGAATATAATCTCAACAAAAAGCATATAATCATAACAGAAAAACATACTGTTTACGTGCACCTTTATTCTCTGGTGCTAACTACTTTATTCCCAACAACTTTTATTGGTATTTAATTAGCGTATGTATTATAAACAATCACATTATTCCTTCTATTTTAATTATCTTTTTCGAGTTGTCTAGCAACATCTAGGTTGAGCTCATGGCCTACCCTTTGGGACCATACTTGCCCAAAAACCGAGCTGACCTAAACGCTTAGACCAAGGTCCCAAGCACTCCTAGCCAATACAAAAGCCCCCCCAAGCTCAAGCCGAGCTTGGCTAGGCGAAAAGTCTTTCCAGCGTTGCCAACTAACGTGACACTTTCGCAGAGGGTAGGTGAGGCGTACTTATCGAAGCGTTTCCTGATGAGACATCCCACCACACTAAATCTGGAGTCTCCACGTGGCACATGCATCAAAGATGAGGAAGCTTTTCCACTTCATCTCCTTCTTTGAAATAATGAAAACACCATTTCTTCTTCCTTCACTCGTTACACGACACTTCTTACTCCCAGAACTTCTCTTAATTCAAAAGCTTTCTTCACACTTTTTCTCATCGTCGAGCTATCACCCACCTCCGTCGCACCAGGTATTTTTCTCCACTAATTCCTATTGACAATTATATGTTCATCTTACTGATTGCATTGTCTGAACTGTAATCTTATTTTCTTCCGCTTTCTCTGCCTGGCCTGAACTGTGCTTGTATTTTGTTTGTGTTTATTCTTGTGTTCTAGCTATATCTGCAATGGATTATGGTTCAATGTATCCCTGAGCCTAAAAAGAGCTTTTAAAAGAGGTTTCTTATTACACAACCCATTTATGTCCCGGGGAGTTGAGAGAAAACGGGTGTACCATGAGTAAAAAATACGAGGGACGTGTTAAAATTGTGGAGTGTAGGGAGGGTGAACCTATCTGCTGTGGCGAGTCGTCGGACCCCGATGGTCCATTTTGCTACTTTTACACCATTTTTTTCAAGAAGGTTTTCCTTCGTCTTCCCCTACCCATTTTTGAAAAGGAGCTACTGAGCGAGCTCAATGTAGCTCTGCCCAGCTACGTCCAAATAGTTGGGCATTCATCCGAGCTTTTATTATTTTGTGTTCACAGTTGGCATCTCACCACCTGTGGAAGTTTTTCTTTATTTCTTCGAGGCTAAGCACACGAGTAGTAAACTGTGGGCGTTCCTAAATGGTTCCTCTAGGATAGGTTTGCTTACCCTCTTCCAGCCCTCATACAAAAATTTCAAAGGTAAATTTGTTAAGGTCCAAGCTTTAACAGGAGATCCGACTCTACTAGCACTTGGAGGATTTGTCTGCAAAAGACCAGGGTATATGTGAATTTTTTTACAAGCTTGAAGGTTGTAAAGGTACTTATATCACTTTCATTAACCACTTACTTGCCTTTTTTTCGCAGAAAGAATGTTATCCAACATTGGAAAAGCAAAGATGGTTGAGTGTGTTAGAAAGATGAGAGCAGCTGCTAGCATGAGCAAGGATTCGTTGGCACCAAAAAGGAATGCCCTTGTTGAGGTTGCTCCAGTTCAATCTGACTAGGACGAGCAAACCAACTCGGACCTTGTTTTCAAGAAAAAAAGGCAAGAGGAAGTTCCCCCTCCCGAACACTCCAACTCGAATGGTCAAGCTCCACACCAGGAGGTCGTTACCATCCAAGAGTGTGAGGCTGAAAGCTCATGCAGAAAAAGCTTTTGGGATGCTGACTTTGACGTCCTTGCTCATGGTAAGGCTTTCTTTCTTCCCCACGAAGACAAAAACATGTTAACAGTCCATGACGAAGACTTCCTTCGTCATGACTCCTTGAAGTTATTCAGTTAAGCATTTGCCTTGGTCTGCCTGGCTGATGACAAAGCGCAAGATCACAAAGAGTCCGAAGACCGCAAAAAAAGGAGATCATGGAGCTCCGCCAAGGAATGGACTGCCTTCAGATAGAGATCAACCAACTTAACGGCCTGCTTCAAAAAAGCTGAGCATCTCTATACTGAGAAGACCCAAGAGGCACTGGCCCTATCCAAAGAGAAGGACAAGCTTCTGGGCGAGATAGAGAACCTAAAGAAAGAAATGGTGCCTTACTTCATAGGGTGTCTATTTAGGTAGTTGCACCTATCCCATGCTCGGTCATCTTCACCATATACCAGAACAAGTAAACTTCTCATCACAGGGCACCTACACTAGAATAACTTTATTCATTCTGAGTTAGATCATCTTAGCATATGCCAAACTAAATCTAATAAACCCACTCCACAAGCTGCCTATACTCGGATGACTCTATTCACTCCGGGCTAGGACGTCTTACGATGTGTCAAATTAAATCTAATAAACCCATTCCACAGGGCGCCTATACTCAGGTGAATCTATTCACTCTGGGCTAGGATGTCTTACCATGTGCTAAATTAGCTAATTCAACAAATGAATTTATCTCACAGGGAGCCTATGCTCGGGTAGTCGCACTTACGATGAGCTAGGTCGGCTTACCATGCAGTAAATTGAGTAAATCGTTAAACAAATTAACCTCACAGGGCGCCTATGCTCGGGTAGACGTACTTACGTCGAGCTAGGTTAACTTAACATGTCCTAACTCAAGTAAATCAACAAATGAATTTATCTCACAGAGCGTCTATGTTCGGGTAGTCGCACTTACGTCGAGCTAGGTCGACTTACCATGTACTAACTCAAGTAAATCAACAAATAAATTAATCTCATAGGGCGCTTATGCTCAGGTAGGCGTACTTACGCCGAGCCAGGTCAACTTACCATGTGCTACATCAACGATATTCAATCAAACTAATGTACCATCTTTTGAGAACAAATTTATCACTAGGTGACCTCGTTAAAAATCCCTTCAAGGGAAAAAGAGAATCACCTGAAACATCATATTGTTCAAAAGAAAAGCATAAAAAAGAAATGTTTTAACTGAAGTAAAACTTGTGATTGGCCATGTTCCACATTCGTGGGATGGCTCCCCCCTCTAGGGTTTCCAACTTATATGCTCCTTTTCTGAGCACCTCAACTACGTGAAACGGGCTAGTCCACTTTGGAAATAGCTTGTTCAACAGCTGGTAGGGGTGGGCCTTTCGCATCACCAAGTCGGAAACCTTGAACTACTAAGGTTTTGTCTTGGTCTTGTGCTTTAACTCCACCCTTCTCTTTAATGCCAACAAGTTGATACGAGCATCATTACGCACCTCGTCCAACAAATGTAGGTTCACCTTCTTTCCTTCATTAGATTCTTCAACAACAAAGATTTGGAACCTGGGAGAATTCTCTTGTATCTCCACTGGTATCATGGCATCTGACCTATATACCAAATTGAAAGGTGTCTCTTTGGTTGTCGATTGAGGGGTGGTGTGATATGACCACAGGATTCTAGGATATTCTTCTGACCAAGTTCCCTTTGCCTTTTCTAATCTCCTCTTCAACCCCCTTAGTAAGACCTTGTTAGTTGACTTAGCCTAGCCATTCGTCTAGGGCTGTTCAACCGAAGCGAACACCTGCTTTATCCCGAGCTCCGAACATAGCTTGCCCAACTATTGAGTTCCGTTGTCAGACACTAGGTGCCTCGGAATCCCAAAATGAAAAATAATGTTCTTCCACACAAAATACTAGACCTCATGAGCAGTTATTTGTGCAACTGGCTCAACTTCAATCCAGTTGTTGAAGTATTCAATGGCCACAATGAGGTACTTCATATGACGTATTGCCAAAGCGGAAAAGGCTTAAAATGTCTATTCCCCATGTGTGGAAGGTCCATCGGCTATAAATCGATCGTAGCTCCTCGGCTGGTGCATGGCACCAATCAGCGTGCTTCTAGCATTTCTCACAACGTTGGACATATCTTATACAATCCTTCTTCATCGTCAACCAATAATACCCAGCTTGGACGACTTTCAATGAGAGAATTTGTCCTCCTATGTGGCTACCGCAAATGCCTTCATGGAGTTCAGCCATTATGCGAGCGCACCTATCTACATTTACACATGTGAGGATCGGGTGGGTATAACCGTGACGAAAAATGTTTCCATCTATCATTGTATACCGTCCTGCATTCTTCTTAATCATCTTGGCCTCCACAAGCTCGGCGGGAAGTAACCTATCAACAAGGTAACGCTTTAGGGGTTATCCAAGTCTTTATGGTGATGACCTGCAAAACTTCAAGAAACTCATCCCCCAATAACCCATGGGTGGTTATTCTTAGGACTTTTAGGGTTTCTTGAATCATCGATCGATGCATTCTCCTTTTTCCCGAGCTTATCCGTAAGACCTCCAAGTGGTTGTCTTCGGAAAATCCTTCTACAGTTGTCCTAGGTGACTTCAATGTCTCCTGGATCACTATCCTCTGTCGACCTCCCTTCCCTAAGCTAGCTAGCTTAGACAGCATGTCTGCTCGGGAGTTATGCTCTCTGAGAACATGAACAAGGTCAAATGTAGAGAAAACTGCTATCAAGATCCTTACGTACCAGAGGTATGAAGCTATTTGCAGGTCCTTGGCCTGATACTCGCCTCTGACTTGCCCGGTGACGAGAAATGAGTCACTCTTCAACAGTAGAATATAAGCTCCCAACTCTTTGGCTAGAACCATCCCTGCTATCAAGGCATCGTACTCATCTTGATTGTTGCTTGCTTTAAACGCAAACCTGAGGGCTTGCTCGATTAAGAGCCTGCTTGGTCCTTCAAAAATGACCTCAGCTCCACCCGCTTTTTGGTTGGAGGATCCATCTACCGAAAGAACCCATTGGAAGTCATTATGATCAGGGTGAAAGTCCTTGGATGAAAGTTCCACCATAAAGTCTGCTTACACTTGACCTTTGATTGGCCCTCGTGGTTCATACTTATGTCAAACTCGGATAGCTCAACTGCCCAGCAGACCATCCTACCTGCTATATCAGGCTTTTGGAGGACCTTACATATGGGAAGGTCGGTTATGACAATAACGGTAAAGCTTTGAAAATAATGGCAAAGCCATCGAGCTGCGAATACGAAAACTAGGGCAGCCTTCTCGATATCTTGGTATCCAGTCTCTAGTCCCTGCAACACCTTGCTTACAAAATAAACTGGCTTCTGGACCTTATCCTGATCTTGCAAGAGGACCGAGTTGATTGCCTAATCTGTAATCGCAAAATAAGCACGAATGGGAATTGTTGGGACTGGCTTGCCAAGAATAGGGGGATTGGCCAAGTACTTTTTCAACTTGGTGAAAGCTTCTTCTCATTCACTAATCCACGCAAAATGCTTGTTCTTCTTAAGACATTGGAAGTAGGAGTACCCTTTATCTCTACTGGTCAACAAGAAACGTGATAGGGCGGTTGTTCTCACCGGTTGACCTCGGGTTGACTAGATGGGCAAGCTCCACTTCTAGATTGTGTCCTGTTGGTGCACTGGAACAATGCTCCGTTGAGACAAAGGAGGCTCTACTTGTTGATCACACTCCGACGATCAAGTCAATGAGAGCGTACAAAATAATAATCAGTTTCAGTCTCCAGCACTCAGAAACAGCATACCTTTTCCGGGGGTCTCAACCCCTTTTTATAGTTATCCCTTTAACAACTTTCACTCACGAGAATATAATCTCAACTGAAAGCATATATAACAGAAAAATATTATGCCTACTGATGGAAGAGGGGCAAGCACCACCCTAAATAAAGGTCAACCACAAGGCCGTCTAGGACCAACCACAAGGTCCATGTCCAAGAGAGTTGATGAAGATTGGGACAAGGCTACGGATGGAAGGGAAACATATCTATACATGTTCCAAGAAGCCCATCAAGCATAGCATAGCTTTATTTGTGGTGCAAATATGATGGATATCCACTAGGAGAGGATTTTATTAATGAAGGAAGAGGATTTTCACCTACACATTTGAAGTTCTTCCTTCTAGTCTTCTCACAAATTAAAAGAAGTCAAAGAGAAGATCAAGC